>Ga0222640_1000201_pt1 | contig 19533 bp, 41 predicted proteins | sample AntAcemetagen187_FD_181144 | JGI IMG/M metagenome (GOLD analysis project Ga0222640, IMG submission 181144) | Saline water microbial communities from Ace Lake, Antarctica - #187 | ecosystem: Environmental > Aquatic > Non-marine Saline and Alkaline > Saline | place: Antarctica: Ace Lake... | reverse complement strand
TATATCTTAAAAATAGCAGACTCTACCGTAAACAGTAACTTAGTCCTCGGATCTGATAATCTTGTCCTTGGCGCAGATAATTTAAAATTGGAGGTATAACATGGCTGATCTTGATTTAAAAACAGCGACGGGAGCAGCAGATTCAAAAGCAACTCCGGCAGATGCTGATAGAATTAATTTGTTTGAGTCCGCAGGATGGACGTTCAAGGCTCTGACCTGGGCAAACTTAAAAGCAACACTTAAAACAGCAACCGATTTGCTTTATGCAGGTAAGGGTGCAAACTCAGATATCACAAGCTTATCTGGCTTAACAACCCCACTGACCGTACCACAGGGCGGTCAAGGTGCTGCTACCTTGGCAGATGGAGGTATTGTTATCGGGAATGGCGACGGAGCTGTTGAGGTTGTTGCTGCTGGGGCCACGACAGAAATTCTTGTCGGAGGTGGCGCCGCGACTAAGCCTGTGTTTACTACGGCTACAGGAACAGGAGCACCTGTGAGAGCGACAAGTCCGTCTTTAGTAACTCCAGCTCTTGGAACTCCTGCATCAGGTGTGGCAACAAATATAACAGGATTACCTACAGCAGGGTTAGTAGATAAAGCCGTTGTTTATGCCAAGATTCAAGATATTTCTGACACTGATAAGATACTCGGAAGATCAACAGCAGGAGCAGGTGTCACAGAAGAAATAGCTTGTACAGCAGCAGGAAGGGCATTGCTTGACGATGCGAATGCAGCAGCACAATTGGTCACATTAGGAGCAGCAAAAGTCGGAGCAAATTCAGATATAACTAGCCTAACTGGATTAACATCAGCAGGTGCCTTGCCAGCATTAGCCCCAGTCACAGACTCAGCAGCGAATTTTGCAGCGAATTTTGCGACTACAAATCTTTATGGTGGAACATTTGTTTGTAATGATGCTGGTACTTGCCAACTTCCAGAGATGGCAGCAGGAATGAATTTCACAATTATTACTCTCGGTGCTATTGAGGTTGTTGTGGATACGAATGCCAATGATGGATACCTGATGGATGGTACAACGAATGCTGAAGGTAAGAATCTTACTAATTTGTCTACCGCTGGGGATATTGCAGTATTTCAATATTACACCGCAGACGATTGGTTGATAACAACAAATGGATGGACACCGGAGGCATAATGAGTATCCAGAAAGCACATAAAGCAGTATTGGCGCGGAAAAGAAAGTCAAGTGGTGCTGTAGCAACAGGCGCTCAATTTGTTAAAGCATTCATAACTGGTGCCGCACAATTTATAAAAGCGATATTCGCATAGGAGACTAAAATATGATAGGTGTAAATTTACAATTATTTGATGTCGCAACGTCACAGGATAGCTTAACAGGTATTCAGGCACTTTGGTGGGACGTTACTGAGCCTAAAGACTTTAGTACTCCGATTGGTCGGTCTGAGATAGTCACAACAGATGCCAGTGGTTATATTAATCTTGATCTGAGTAATGTGACAGGATTGAGTATTGGTGATTATGGCTTCCTGACACTTTACAAACTGGATGCCGGGGACGATGAAGACAGTTTGGTTTTTTCGGGTAAAGTGATTACAAGTAATATTGGATCTGGCGTGGATATGTATTATTATGACCCACAGTGGACACGACCTACTGATTGGCCCGCATTAGATGCCCCTGTCGTTGGGACTCAGAAAATTCAGCTACTTTATGCAGTCCATGACATTGAAACTGCAGGTAATGCGGTGGCTTTTAGTGCTGCTGCTGCTTATTCGGTGGATTGGGGAGATGGGACAGCCTCAGAAGATGTTGCCACAGGTGTGACGGCAGAGCATACTTTTGACTATGATGATGCTGATTTTGCTGATTCAGTGATTAAAGGACAATCTGATGCGGTTGCTGTTACATTCACAGCGAGTACGGATATGGTTAATCGGACTGCTCATGGGTATTCGGCAAATCAGGTTTTGAATCTTGCAACTCTTGTAACCACCACAGGTATATCAACTTTCACAAAGTATTTTGTTAAGACAGGAACAGCGGATACTTTCCAGCTTTCATTAACGGCTGGTGGTGCCGCAATTACCTTGACGTCTGACGGTTCTGGAACTGTTTTTATTCCTGAATACAAATCATGTATTGTTACTATTACTCCGCAAGCTGCAAATAATATTACCGCTTTTAATCTACGTGTCTTGCATAGTAACTTTTCAAACGAGTGTAATGTCCCATGGCTCGATGTTACGATAAATGGCGAATTTTTAGCCACATTAACTATTGGCGGTACATCTACACTAAGAACAACATCTATTGAGCAAGTTACTATTGGTGAACATAATAAGACTAATTATGAAAATGTATTCAGAGAATGTTACAATTTACAATCTGTACCACTATTTGATACAAGTTCTGTCGTCCGTGTCGCTGGTATGTTTGCGGACTGTAAGCGTTTAAAGGCAATTCCTCTGTTTGATACGAGTAGCGTTACTGGAGCGTTAGGTGTCAGTAATATGTTCAGTGGTTGTTTCTCTTTAGAGACAGTCCCACTTCTTGATTTAAGCGGTGTAACATCTATGATTACCATGTTTACCAGATGCACATCCTTAACGACTTTACCGCTATTTGATACAAGTTCAGTAACAAATATGGATAATACCTTCTCTTCCTGCGAGTCTTTAAAATCACTACCGCTTTTTGATACAGGTTTAGTCACGATTGCTTCTCATATGTGTCAGGCTTGTTATTCTTTGGAAACCGTACCTTGCTTTGATTTTAGTAGTCTTGTGACATCTGGAATAACTTATGCATTTAACGATTGTTATTGCCTAAAGAAGATCCCTCTATTTGATTTGAGTGGGGTTACTTCTTTATCAAATGCTTTTAGGGATTGTAAATCATTATTGGAAGTACCATTAATTGATACAAGTTCTGTTACTGATATGGGGTATTGTTTTAATGGTTGTGATTCCTTGTTAATAGTTGCATCACTTGATTTGAGTTCGGTTACAGTAGCTTCGGCAACATTTGGATCTTTAGCACCTTCTTTGCAATCTTCACCATTTCAGGGATTAGCTGTAGATTTTAGTTTTACAAACTGCAACTTAGGCCCAGAGGCTCTTGATGCAATTTACACAGGGCTTGCCACAGCCACCAAGACAATTACGGTAACTGGTAACTGGGGAGTAAGTGGAGACGATCCAACAATCGCAACAGCAAAAAACTGGACAGTAACAGGATAAGGAGATCATAATGCAAGGATTTTACAAATACGAAGACCCAACAATGCACCATGCGCCGAACTTTGTTAAGAATAAGGCTTTTACATTGCTGTCTACTGATGCGGATACAACTCAGGAAGTGGGTGGCTGGAAATGGTGTGATACAGAAGATGATGCTTATACTTATTTCGGTGTAACTAAGAAACTAACACCTGAAGAGTTTGCTTTATTGACACCAGAAGAACAAACGGCAATATTGAATGCGTAGCTTAATCATCATACTCTGCTTAATTCTATCATCTTGCTATTCTTCAAGGATACCGAGGGATATAGAAAATGTTTTTCATAAAGTCAATTCTGAAATAACTTATGGGACCCCAGACCATAAATGGGTCGTGCCTGAAAATGGTGTTGGTGATTGCACAAATTATACAGTATATTACATCAAAGAACTTCACAAGCTTGGATATGATGCCAGGATGTTCTTTCCGCATGTTGCGGTTAAAGTTGAAACTGATAGCGGAACATATGTTCTGGATTCAGATAGACAATTTGTTTATAAATTGGAGCTATAGTTAAACGGGGCTGAAATGACTGAAAAATTGATTCTGGAAAAGCTGGATGTAATGGAACGGAAAGTTGATAAAATTGAAACAGCAGTTGGGCTTATAGCTGTGCAAACGGAACGAATAAACAATGTCTCAAATCAAGTTAATTCTTTGTGGGCAAAATATGACGTTGCATTTAGTCCAGAAGGTACTATAAGCCAAATTAAAAATTTTCAAGCAAGCTGTCCACGTGATGAAATAAAATATTCGATATCAAGACAGTGGGTTACTATTGCGTTGCTAACGACAACCGTGATAGGAATAGCTTTAAAAGCTTTTGGTGTTCTGTAATGGATAAACAATTAATTCAAAAAATGCTTGTTGATGACGAAGGGTTGTCGTTATACCCGTATTTATGCACTGAGGGATACCATACTATAGGTGTTGGACGTAACCTTGCTAAAAAGGGCATTTCTGAGCGTGAAGCTTTGTTCATGTTAGGTGAAGATATAAACTCTTGTTTTACAGACTTACAGCTTATATTTTTAGATGACTTTGAGAAATACCCACAAGATGTCCAACATTCTTTAATTAATATGCGGTTTCAGTTAGGTTTCGGTGGATTCCGTAAATTCAAGAAAATGATATTTGCTTTTCAATGTAACGATTTAAGAGAGGCAGCAGCACAAATGCGTGACAGTTTGTGGTATAAACAGACTCCTGAACGAGCAGAACGTCTTGCAAAAATAATCGAGGATTTCGCATGAAAGAATATTTAAAATCTTTGTTGCCTGTATCTGTTAAGGGCAGAATGACGGCATATATCACGTTGTCGATTGTTATTGTGACGTTGATTATTTGTTTAACTGTATCAGGGGAACTTGGAAATATTTTAAGTAATATCGTTGAGTAAATGTTATAAGTCAATAGGTATTAATATGTATATAATTCAAGACCAAATACGTTATTATAATCCAAGATATGGCAAATGGATTCGGGTTGAACCACAGTTCCCGTCTGATGGGGCAACCGGCGCGGTTGATATATCAGGACCGCTTGAAGTATATGATACAAAGAAACATGCTTATATTCTTGCTTCTCAAGCGTGGATTATTCATGATAAATTGAAAAAGACAAAAAAGTTTGTTGATGGAACAAAATGCACCAACTTCCAGGCAAGCTGCATACTCTCAGATATTCTAAAATCAGAAGGGCGTTGGATCAGGGCAAGAACATGGTGGGTTGCAACTTACTTATGGGGCGAGTTTATTAGTATTATTTTTAAAATACGGAAATAATGTGTTGATGCACCGGCTCGTCCGGTGCATTAACTTATTAGCGGATTTTATGCAACAACGCTGTTTAGCTATATTGAAATAGTTTTCGTCAAGCTCTATGCCTATCCCATTCCTATTTGTGTTTTGGCAAGCTACCATTGTTGAGCCACTACCCATTGTCAAATCAACAACCAAATTATTTTCATTGCTGAAAGTTTTAATCAAATCTTCAAGTAATAAAACTGGTTTTTGTGTTGGGTGATAACCATCGTAATCTTTTTTATATTTGAGTATGTTTGATTTATATTTTCCGCCTTCCCAAAGGTTAAAAATACTTGGATATTGATCATTCATTTGTTTTAGGAGGGTTTGTCTATATTCGGTATCAATTTCTTTTAGCTCGCCGAAAGTTTTAAAATCGGAAAGCACATCAATGCTGAAAACTTCCATTAATTCCAGATATGTTTTTTCAGTGCATAATCCGTATTGAGTGCTATTTATATAAAAAGTATGTTCGGCTCTCCTGTGTCCCAATCTGCTATTAATTTGCTTGAGGTTTAGCCCTATAAAAATCATTATATATTTGAAGTATTCTCTTAATGGGTGCATACCTTCAAAATCATGCTTCTGATGCCTCTTGCTAAAGATTAAGACATCTTCGGTAAAAGAAACCATATTAACCTTTGTACCCAAGGCATTTGCAAAATTGTCCTTTTCCCATATAGCACGATAACTAAAGGGTAGATTAGGAACAGATTGGTCTATTAATCTGCCGGTATAAGGCTCTTGTCCGAACAAAATCATTTTTCCATTTTTTCTTAAAATACGGTTTGATATTTCATGGACAGTCGCAGGTTCTATTGCTAAATCCCACCCATCAATTCCCATCTTACGCCCACCGTCTGTATTCATATTACCATAAGGCAAGTCGGTAAGTATTAAATCAACCGATCCAGATTCAATATCTTTCATTTTTTCTAAACAGTCACCATGTATTAATTTTATCATATCTGTGCCCTTTGCAGTTCAGCGGCTTGTCCGTAGCAACGGTTTTATTAATCAAAACGGAATTTGGTCATCTGGTATAGGTTGTTGTTGGTTGTTCTGCTGGTTGTTATTTTGTGTATTTTGTGTTTGGTTATCGTTATAAAACACACGGCAATTCCCCAAGATCTGAGTTTGCACACCCTGTTCCTTTTCTTCTTTCGAAACTGATTGACTTATGAATCCGTGGTCACCATACTGCCCTTCATTATCAAGGTCAATAAATGTGGTTAGGTCTATATATTTACCTTTCTTGCCAGCAAAGATTCTTGACTTGTCTATTTTTGTGACATCTAACTTAATTGATATTCCTAACTTCATAGTGTAGCTCCTTTATATAATTTGTTTAAATATAGTTCTCAGTTCTTCTCCGTACGCATGAACCTCTTCTATCAACGCTTTTAGTGTAGTAGCCTAAGATATAAGTAAACGTCTCTTAAAAACGTTATTTAATGCTGATTCTAAAGAAGGATGGTAACTTGTTCCAGATTCGTATGTTTCACCAACCTTTTCACTTTTCTCACTCTTCTCAATTGTTTTGATCTCTGATACTGTGAAATCATTTTAGCTTGATGATAGTTTATATTTTCCTATTGTGATATTCATCTTTGTTCTCCTTTATTCCCTGTCAGGGGAGTTGTTGTTTATTTGTCGACTTTAGTATCTGATATAAATTCACCATATGCTGTTTTCCCATCTTTATCAGTGTAAAATGGTCTGTAGTTTAGTTTTTTATTGTGCCTAAATACATTATACTGCCCGTCTTCTTCTATTGTTCTTACAAATTCAACATGATCCCCACGACTTGTTAAATATGATTTTCCTTTTATAAAGGCCATCTTTGTTTTCCTTTTTGTATATTGTTATTTTATATTCAAAAGTAACGTGTTGATACTCTTAGTAGTAACACTGTGATACCCTTAATTTCATTTTTATACCTGTTTTAGTGCAAAGTAGTACACTCTTGTTACCCATAATCACTATTTTAAGAGTAACGTCACGATAGCGCTTGCCAAACAGACGTTAAGTCCGCATATTTTGAGCCGAAGAATGGGTTTAAAGATCCTTTTTTAGCTCCTGCCATCTCATCCTGAGCTTTTATTAATGCTGGGGCAAGCTTGTCTAATTTTTCACTTGTTTCCATATTATCCTCTCATACTATTATTAATATTAATTTTTTCTTCCTCAGTAAAAATATCACCATGCAAGCGCGAGTCAAACTTTTCAGGATTGTCTTTACGAGAACGTTTAATATTAAAAGACATTATGTTCATAACCGTTTGATTCATTTCTTTTATTGTTAAATTTAATGTCATTGCCCCTACTTCCATTTTGTATCTTTTGCCTATTGCGTTTGTTGCAATCTGCCTTTCTTTATCTGTTAATTTCCCCATGTTTCCTCCATTTCTCTATCTTTTTTCTGTTCATAAAGATAATCGCCATAGTCGCTTAAATAGTCGTTCCTTGCATCTTCGTACAGTTCTTGATGTAGGATATCATCTGCATCAATAAGCTGCTGTATATCGTCTAAAACCTTGCCAAAATCAATTACTATACCTTCTTTCTCAATATCAACCAGATCAGAACATTCTTTTATAATGCTTTCGATTGTTCTTGATTCATTCAAGATAATCTCGATTTCTTCATCAACCCCTGGTTCGTCCCATGTTGCCGGGTAGCCTTTTGATATTGTAAATTCAAAAGTTATGTCAATATCTAATTCAAATCCGTCAATCTCGATTGTTTTTGTTTTGGTTGTTTCATTTAATGTGATCATGCGATTTCCTTTTTTCCCCTTTGTATGCTGCCCGGTTAACCGATTTAACCGGGCATATTAATATTTTCGATATATAAATTTATTTAGCCAGATTAGGACTCCTTTTTATTATGTTATTGTTTCTGGGTGATTGCCTTATCAAGCTTGTTGCCGGTTTGAACTCAATCAGTGACCTTGTTTCTTGCTTGAGTGTCTAAATAATATCACAATGAAAGTTTAAGTCAAGTACAAAATGTAAAAAAAGATTTGACAATGTGTTAGTATTATGAGAGTATAGGGTAAACATAAATCATACAGGAGAAATAAATTGACTAACATTGAATTATTAGAGAAAGAGATTGATCGTATTAATATAATGGGGTTTATGGATAAGCTTGAAAAGAGAGGGTTTAAGGAGCTTAGTGTTAAAAAAGCTTTCTCCCGTGGGTCTATTTCAAAAGAGCTTGCACCAGTGCTTGAGGAGTACACTTCTATCTCTGCTTTGTTCTGGATGCGCCCAGACATTTATATGACAAGTGGTAAACGGAGATAGGATGGAAACAAACAAAACGAAGAAAAGTTTTCTTCTTTATTGTGACCAATCTAATTTACTTGAAAAGCTAACAGATAAACAAGCCGGATCTTTAATAAAGACAGTTTATAAATATTGTGGCAATGGTAGAGAAGATCCTAAAATAAAAGATCCTTTATTAGATATGGTGTTCACAGCATTTAAAACAGCACTCGATAGGGACTATGAAAAATATTTAAGTGTTGTTGAAAGAAACAGAATAAACGGCCTCAAGGGTGGGAGACCAAAAAAACCCAAATAACCCAGTCGCTTTTTTGGGAACCCAAATAACCCAAGCTAACCCGATAGTGATAGTGATAGTGGTAGTGGTAATGTTAATGGTAATGGTAATGTTTTAAAGGGCTGCATCAAGGTAATTAATATTAACAAGATGGTATTATTTGCTAGTATAGGAGATACATGGCTGAACAATTTGAAAAAGATAGAAAAATATTTCTTGAATCTTTCCCAGGAATGAAATGTTATCAGACGTTTGATGATAATGCAGAAAGGAAAAGCAGGAAATTAATCTGGCAACGTTCATCTGATGGAGATAGTTATCCTATTGACGGAGAAATTGATTTCACAAAAAAACAAATACCGGCAAAAATAATTCAAGACATAGAAGCAAGAAACGAATATGGTGCATGTTGTTCTTTAACTATAAATGAAACAGATGGCAATGGAAGAACAAGACAAAATATGAAGCGTGTCAGGTCTCTGTTTGGGGATTTTGATGATCCAGATGCCGTATTGCCAATTTTCGATATAAAACCGTCTATGGCGGTAGAATCAAGCCCAAATAAATTCCATGTTTATTTCTTCACAACGCCAGAACAAGAAGAATACAATGTTCCATTAGTAAGTTTTAAATCATTGCAGGAATCAATAGCAGCAAAATATAATACTGATGAAAGTATGAAAGATATTACGAAAGCTGTTCGTATGCCGGGGTTTTATCATTGTAAGGGTGAAAGATTTTTAAGCCGTATTATTGAATATACCGGTAAGAGATATTCGTTTGGTGAATTGGTTGATGCATTCCCACCATTGCCAGTTAAACAATGGAGTGCTTCCAAATATCAAACTCCTGTTGGTGGTTACGATTCAGAATTTAAAGGTTCAAGAGGCGTTGGTGCTGGAGGGCGTAACTGCCACTTGATAAAGGTTCTTGGTGGTGCAAAAAAAAGAGGTTTGACATGGAATCAGCTTGAACAAGAAGCTTACCTTGAAGGTAGTTGTTGTTCGCCACCAATGAAAGAGTCGGAAATAAGAGATGTTCTTAAAAGTTTTTCGAGGTATTAAATAAATAGCTTACAAACAACACATAAAAGGCGTACGGTTAACACATGAAAAGAATAAGCATATTGATAACAGACAAACAACACGAATGGTTAATGGCAAGGTCAAAAAAGACTGAGATATCATTATCGGAACAAATTAGATTTGCAATATCTGAATTTATTAAGAAAATTAAGAAGGAAGAGTAAATGGGCAAATTAAAAACACTTGAAAAGAGAATTGAAGCAAATCAAAAAGCAGCATGGTTTGAGAATCCAATGTTAATGTTAAAAATACGAGATGAGGGTTTATATAAAAAAAAGTATGGGACTTTTGAAAAATATCTTGATGATCGGTGGGATATTAAAAAATCACGTGGATATCAACTTATGAGATCGGCAGAATTTATGCAAATTGCTGTCAAAAATCATATTGAAAATGTCCACAAAAACGATGGATTTGTGGATAAAATTTTCCCAAAAAATGAAGGTCAAGTCAGGCCATTAATCGAAAAATTAAATAACAATGGCGAAAGATTAAAAGTTTGGGCTGAAGTTGTTGGTACTGGCGAAAAAATAAATGCTGAACTTGTCCAAACAAAAGTAGAAGAATTTTTAGAATCTGGCGAAGTTGTGCAAGACATAGAATATGTAGAAGGAATAGTTATACCATCAGGAACTATGCACATATCTTCAAAAGAAAACGATTGGTATACGCCTCCAGAATACATAGAGTCAGCAAGGAAAGTTTTAGGAATAATAAATCTTGACCCTGCCACAAGCGTATTAGCACAAGAAACGGTTAAGGCTAATATTTTTTATACAGAGTCAGATAATGGGTTGGTACAACAATGGTCTGGCCCGGTTTGGATGAATCCTCCATACTCAATGCCAGAGATAGGTAATTTTGTTGATAAATTACTTTCTGAAGATATACCAGATTGGATTGTGTTGACTAACAATTCATCTGATACCACATGGTTTCATAAATTAGCAGAAGCATGTTCAGTGATGTGCTTTACGAAAGGCCGTGTAGGTTTTTTAAATTCAGAAGGCAAAAAGATGGCTACCAGGCAAGGGCAATGTTTTTTTTACAACGGTATTAAAAAAGAAATATTCATAAACGAGTTTGAAAAATATGGATTAACGGTTGGTGTAATATGACTATAAGACATAATTGTGAAACACACGGATGTTATATTAAGAAAATGACACCTAATTGGGGATTTTTAGATTCTTCTTTCTCGAAGAGAATAACAGTAGGTGATATAGACGGGATTGTAGAAGCTAATGGAAAATTATTGATACTTGAATGGAAAACGTCTGGTGCAGAAATACCATTAGGCCAACAGATTATGTTTGAGAAGGTAACCCCAATAAGTGGAATAGTAACAGTAATAGTCATATGGGGTGACCCAGAAGAAACAACAGTAAGTGGCTATCAATTATTTTTTAATGGAAAAAAACAAAAGAAAAAAGAAGCTGGTTGTGACGATATAAAAGAAGTTTGCAGAAGGTGGGAATTCTGGGCGAGGGGATCTAAATGCTAATGAAACAAGAAATAGAATTATTCGCAAGGGAAAAAATAATAGGATGGGATGTTTTTGGAAACGAAGTTGAATCAGATATAGAATTTTAATAAATGCTTGAAAATTATCAGAAAATATGCAATTATAAAAATGTGGATAGGTTTAGCGGCCGAATCCCTGTTTTCCGGACAGGGTTTCCACATTTCTTTATCCGGATTAATAACTACGGAGGTTATCATGCCTAAAAAGAAACCTACTCAAAAAAGACTTAAAGAATTATTACATTACGATCCGGTTACTGGTATTCCAACATGGAAGGTATTCAGAAGACACAATGCAAATATTGGTGATGTGGCAGGGTATATAAACAAACGTGGATATAGGATCATATCAATTGATGATCATCCTTACAAAGCATCAAGATTGGCTTATCTATATATGACAGGTAATTTTCCATCGGAAGAAATAGACCACGAAAATAGAATTAAACATGATGATTCATGGGGCAATTTAAGACCATTATCAAGACTCGGCAATAATCTAAACAGAGGTATAATGGCTAATAATACATCTGATGTAACTGGTGTATATTGGAATAAGAAATTATCAAAATGGCGTTCTGCTATAAACGTAAATTATAAATATATTCATCTTGGATACTTTAAAGATAAAATAGATGCAGTAGTTGCGAGATGGGAAGCAGAGAAAAAGCATGGGTTCTGTAGATTTCAGAGCAGTTCGGCAGCTTTTGAATATTTAAGGGGTATAGGTGCTATTAATGGATGAAATATTTGAAGAGTTAGGGCAGGAGAATATAGTATTGAGACCATTACAAAAAATAGCAGTTGATCAGTGCAGGGAGGCTTTTAAAAAAGCTAAGAAATTTATATTAAAAGGCACATGTGGCTTTGGAAAGACGGTTTTGGCAGCATATTTTATAAAAGAAGCTGTTAAAAAAGATATAAAATGTTTATTCGTTGTCGATCGGATTGTTTTAGCTGGCCAGACAAGTAAGACTTTTGCAAAATATGGTATATCTCATGGAATAATCCAGGCAGATAATCCACAGTATTTCCCTAACAGGCAAGTGCAGATAGGATCAATTGCCACATTAAATAGGCGTGACATAGGCGAATATGGATTTATTCTTATTGATGAATGCTTTACAGGTGACACAATAATATCTATGCCAAAAGGAGATAGAGAAATAAGGCTTGTAAACCGTGGCGATATTGTTTATAATGCTTGTGGTTACGGTGTTGTTAATAGTGTTAGTAAATTGTTAAGAAAAACTATAATTGTGAGGCTATCAAATGGAAAAAGAATCGAATGTACAGAAAGCCACCCGTTTTTCACAGAGAGTGGATGGAAAGAAGCAAGAGAGTTGGATGGGGGTGAGAGGCTTTTTAGCCAGGAAGACATGTCCTATCTGCAAACAAGTCTTTCATCCAAGGATTTTACTTTTAGAGGATGGCCGGGAAAGGATTGTAGAGGCCGAAAAAGTATGGAAAAAAGTGAAAACTTGTTCTCAATCTTGCTCAAAGAAATTAAGCAACCCAATGCACAATCAAAAAAATATAGACAAGGCTGTGAAAAAAAGGAAAGAAAACAAGAATTATTTTCCACAAATAAGGGGTGGAAATGGATCAATAGCGATACCACAAAAAAAGTTATTCGAATCGTTGGGCGATGGCTGGGTTTTGGAATTTATACAGCCTACAAAAATAAAAATATTCGAAGGGAAAAAATTGCCGAATCATTTCAAAATAGATATCTCATTTCAGAAGCAGATGATAGCTATAGAGGTAGACGGTTCTTCTCATTGTTCAAAAGAGAGAAAAGAGCAAGATGGAAGAAAAGACAGATTTCTGAAGACGTTAGGGTGGAGAGTGTTGAGGTTAACAAATTCTCAGGCTTTAACCATGTCTATAATCTCGAAATATCATCCCATCCTTCCTATTTTGCTGGCGGAATTTTAGTGCATAATTGTCATTGTCACCATAAAGGCCATACTAAATTATTAGAGCAGAATAAAGACTCTTTTATAATGGGATTAACCGCAACTCCATACGCCAAAGATTTGGGTAAATATTATGATTTTTTTATAGAACCTGTCCCGGTAAAGCAAATGGTTAAAGAAAAAGAACTCGTCCCATTGGAAATTTACGGGCCAGAAATTGCGGATCTTAGCAAATTAAAAATCAGGGCCGGGGAATTTACAGAAGAATCTTTGTCTGAAGCTTATGACCAAGTTGATATTGTTGGTGATGTTGTAAAAATATGGAAGAAATTAACCCCTGGTAAAAAAACAATTATATTTGGCGTGAATGTAGCCCATATAAAACATATATCAAAAGAATTTAATAAAGGTGGTGTGAAAGCTTGCCAAATAAATGCATATCAATCTCCAGAAGAAAGAAAAGAAGCTCTCGACGGCTTTATCTTTGGTGATACAACAGCTTTATGCTCTGTTGAGGTTGCAACAAAAGGTTTTGATTGTCCTCAGGTAGAAGTGGTTGTGCTTGCGGTTGCTACAAAATCACATATGAAATGGGAACAAACATGTGGAAGAGGTTATAGATTGTCTTTTGATACTGGAAAGTTTATTTGCACCGTGCTTGATTGTGGTGGTAATGCTGAAAGGTTAGGTTATCCAGATGAATATGAATTTTTAACTTTAGATATTAAAAATAAAAATAATTCAAAGGCAAAGAAAAAAGAAATCCCAGAAAAATTACCAAAAAAATGTGTATCATGTGATTTTATTAAACCTGCCGGAGTTAGAAAATGTCCTGCATGTGGGTTTGTTCCTGATTTTATAGAAGATGTTGAAGTAGCTGACGGCGATCTTAAAAAAGTACAACGAAAATCTAAGAAAGAATATACTATTAAACAAAAACAATCCTTCCTTTCTCAGTTGAATCAATATTGTCTTGATAATGATTATAAATTTGGATGGGCAAGCCATAAATACAAAGAGAAATTCGGAACTTTCCCAAGGGGAATAACAAAAACAGCATGTGAACCAATTGGTGAAGAAGTTAGAAAATGGATAAAATATATAAATATTAAATCTTTTTACAAAAGGAAAAAAGAGGGATTGATATGACAAAAAAAGAAATGCACGAAGAAATAACAAGACTAAGAGCCGAAGTTGATAGATATAAAATAATCGTTGAGCAACTAAAAAAGCTTGTTAGTTTGTTGAGATTTTAAAAAAATAATACTAGCAGAAAACCTAAAACAATTAATATAATAAAACCGTTGCTACGGGCGAGCCGTAGAACTTAATATTATTTTTTCTAAAGGAGGCTCAAAATGGGTTATAGATCAGGGAAATATAGTAGTTTAGAACGTCGTACAGCATTGTCAATGGAGGCTAACGGTTTTACGTTACAAGAAATATGTGAAATTTTAAACCGTGAAAGTCCTATATCATTAGGACAATGCTTGCTTCGATGGAAGCGAAAAACAATAACCGTTGCAACGGATGCTTTTGAGTGCAAAAACTGTGGTTTCAATGATGGTGTGCCAGAGTTACAGTGTCCGGTTTGTCATGATACAGTTAAGCACTGATGAACTTAGGACAGTAAAGGAAAAATAAAATGCCAAGAAATATGAGTTTCTCAATGACAGCAGACCAGTTTAGAGCAAAGACTAAAACGGTAACAAGGCGGCTTGGTTGGAAGTTTTTGAAACCAGGGGATCTTGTAAATGGTGTAAAAAAAGCTATGGGTTTAAAGAAGGGCGAAAAGATTGAGGTTCTTTATATGATTGAAATTAAATCAACCAGATGGGAACCATTGAATAAAATCACAAAATCAGATTGTGTCAAAGAAGGATTCCCAGAGTTTGAACCAGCCGATTTTATCAAAATGATTTGTGCCCATTACAAAGTCAAACCAGACGTACCAGTGAATAGAATAGAATTCGAATATATTTTTTAATAACACAATACTACGTATCTGCTACGCAGAACGCAGATCGTGGGCATTATACATTAACGAAAAGGAAGTGAAAAATGAATGAATTTCTAAATGAGTTAGAAACGTTACTCGTAAAACACAAGGCAACTATCTTGAGGAGCGCAGCCAGTACGAGTAAGCTTGTTGTTAGTTTAGAACAGAATGACAATTTTGATGAAATTGAGTTTGATGAAGAAATAAATTATTTGTCTATTAAACATGGTTGGTTTAAGCAGATATAATAACCGTTGCATTAGGAGGAATAATGGATGTATTAAATTTCAAACCTAAAAATGTATTACCAAATGAACTTATAGACCAATTATCAGAATATTGGTGTGATTCAGACGATACCAGGACTGAAAATTTAGAACAATTTATTCAAAGGGTTGCAGAAATTGGGCAGTGGTGGCCTCATAATCAAGTTGTTGAAGAGTTACAGGATGCTAATAAGATTGAGTTTGTTTGTAATAGTGGAACATCAGGATGAAAACAATTATAATAAAATCAGAATTAGATAAAACATATTGCAGGACCCGTATAAATGAAACTGCTTTGGATGGGAAGCAAGAAGTTGTGTTTAAGAAAGTTGATAAATCGGCAACATATAAACAACAACAATTATGGTTTCTTTGGTGCGGCGAAGTCGGAAACTCAGGATTAGGCAGGCATATCATACAAAACGATGTCCACATATCCGCTAAATGGCAATTTGTAAGACCGATACTTATAGAAGAAGACGAAATATTTGCCGGCATTTATAATTGGTTCGTGGAAACATACAGGAACAATGATAACTTTTCTGAATTGTGCAAAGAATTTTCTGAAAGAAGAATTAGAACGAATGATTTGACAAGGAAAGGGCGGGTTAAAAGCTTGAATGAATTTTATAAATATTGGCGCATTGAACACGGCGTATCGCTTACAAACCCAGACATGCGTGGCTTAGACTTGACGAAATTTTAAGGTATAGAAGATGAAATATCTTGAATACATCAGAACAAAACCATGCAGCAATCCGAACTGCCATGGGTTCGGGCAAATTATACCACACCACGTTAGAATGTTGGGTGGTGCTGGTGTCGGCATGAAACCAACAGATTTTGATACAATACCTCTTTGTTTTGCTTGTCACCACGAAGTACACTTAACAGGAGAAGTAACATTCTGGAAATTGAAGGATAAACAAAAAACCAAAGACTTTTTATTTGAAATGACATCAAATTTACAAAAGGAATATAATGAAAAGTAAATATACCGGATTATATTTTGGAAAAACAAGACAAGATTTTGACTCTGATGAAGAACTTGAAATTTGGTGCTGGCTGAAAGAAGCTGAAAAAGCTAACTTGCTTGATTGTATAAGATATCAAGAAAAATCATTTTTGCTCAGTGACCGGATTGTTGAAAAATATCAGAAGCAATTAAAGACAAAATTAAAAGATATGGAGAAAGTTTTATTCCGACCCCATAAATACACTCTTGATTTTGAGTTCTGGCTTAACGGGAATATGCTAAATGACGTTTTTATAAATTCTAAGTACAGGCATACCAAAATAATACAAATCGACGTTAAAGGCGCGTTTAACAAGTTTGGTGATCCTAAACAATTTTCAATAAACAAGAAATGGGTTTATGATAAATTTGGTTGTTATGTTGAAAAGATAGTACCAAAAAAAATATTCGAAAAAACATGGGTTCCTGAGATTGCAAGACTTACTCCAAAAACGAAAGTTCCGAGTACAACGTACAGAGGATTTAATACTATTAAAACTTTTTTAAAATAAAATACATTTTACCCTTGACATCAATGATATCAATGTGTACACTGTAACCATGAAAACAAACACACATAAAAAATTGGAGACAAAAATGGAAAAAATTCTTTCAATAGTACAGGGAATAAGCCCACTAAACGGTAGTCCTTTTGTGGTTGTTCAGTTTGAAGGCCCAACCACAAAACCTCATTACTTTACAACAGAGAAAGAATCCACTAAATTTTTAAACAATCTTTTGGAAGAATGTAAAGACAACTTTTCACAAATGAAGACTGTAGCATCATGGGAATCAATTGGATACGAAAGAATTAATTAGCCGAGGCAAAAATGAAATCATACACAGTACGAGACATATCACCGGATCAATACAAGGCTCTCAGGATCAAAGCTGCTGAGGGGGAAACGATATGACAAACTTAAACGGCGAACAAAAAATTGATTTTAGCGCACCTATTATTTTTAAAGATACCGACAAGAATACCAACGGTGATGTTAACGGTCGCATACTGAGGGACAAGGACGCAACTGTAATCGGTGGAACTGGTGCTTTTTGGGTTGAGTGTGAGTGCGGTAATACTGTAATTGCAAAAGAGGACATCTACAAATGCACTCAATGCAACAAAGAGGTGTTTGTAAATTACGACGCATAAACCAAACGCCCCGAAAGGGGCAAAGGAACGAAATGAAAACATACACAGTAAGATACATTCCACCAGATCAATACAAGGCTCTCAGGATCAAAGCAGCAGAGAATGAAACCAGTATCAATAAAACAATACTGAAAGCGATTGCACAGTATCTAAAAGGGACAAAACAATGCAAAAAATAATTAACTTAGGATATATATTAATAGGAATGTCAGGCTTAATAATGGCAATGAATGAAAACGCTAACCATATTAATATGATTGGTGTATCTTTGTTTGCTATTGCTGTTTATTTTGGTAAAAAAAGAATTGATTAAATATAACATGCTGGTCTGGATAACATTACAATTTACAAGTTACACAGATCTACATAACTACTTATTATTCGTATAAAAACAGGAGATTATAAAAATGAGCATTATAGAAATCGACAAACAATTTAGCTTAATCAGAGATGGTCAGAACGAAATGTTTTATATACAAAATGTCTGCCAAAAATGTAAGTGGAAAGGCGATAAACATTATGCCTACAATAATTATCAACATTCAAACTGTAAAGAAGAGAGGCAGCGTCATAGGCAAAAAAAGTGTGGGAACGAATAATAAAAAGTTGAAAGGGATAATGGCCTTGTAGCTGGAAGTTCAGTCGTTACTGAGTCACGATCAACTACCGAAAGGTGAGAAAAGTTGATTGCAGGGCCATACCCGTTAACTTGAACATTAACAAAAATACTACGAGGTAATTATGAACGAAATTCAAATGACAAATAATGAAATTTTTTCCGCTATGGTAGATGCAGAATGGGCTGTTGTGTATAGAAGTTTTATAAAATTTATGAGCCTATACAAAAAGGGTCAAATGTTTAACTGTTTGCCTGAACAGCCCTCGGAAGAGCAATGCAATTTAGCCCATAAAAAATTTGAAGAATTAATGGAAGCGCTTGGTTATTTGTAGCCCGTATTTTGTTAATAAAAAAATGCAATCGGACGGCGTACCTTGCCGTTGATTTTGAACATTGGAGCGGACTATGGATAAAATTAAAAGAGTAGAGCAATTAAGAAAGCGTTGGAAGGCCTGTAAGCCACCAGATGAAAATATACATGGTATTATATCTATAAAAAAATGTAAGGGTGGGGTCATTGCTTTAGAACAGGCCCTTGATATCCTCAAACAGCCGTCCAATACTACAATGCAGATCGACACAGAGCCTTGTGTCAATTGCAACTTTTATAAAACAAATGTTCGTTTCAGATTCTGCCCTGACTGTGGCCTGGCTCTGAGCGACTGATTTCAGACATTTAAACAAGGAGAAAAATCATGGAAATTAGATTTTATAATGGATCGAAAAGGGTTTACACGGTTTCCTCAATAACCACGCAGGGTGCAATCGATTTGATGAATAATATGGGAATAGAATGGACACGGTATAAAATTTATGAAGCAAAATAGAAGGGGTGGCAAAAGAAAAGGTGTCCTGTTCACGGATTCACGGGTGGATTTGTTTCACCGCCAGCCACTTAACACAGAATATTATTTTTACAAGGAGAGCTTATGAAAGATGGAGAGAAAATAGTCCAGCGCCTGTCAGAATGTGGTAAGCTGATGGCAAGCGGTGAATTTAGTATCTATGATTTAGACTATATCAAAAAGGCGCTTAAAATGATGCTGAATGCGACTGAGGAGACAATGGCGAAAAATAATAAAAAGTTGCAATGAGCATCGCAACCTCAACGCTGAACTTAATTATTAGGAGGATAAAATGGGGCATAGATCAGGAAAATATAGTACTCTAGAACGACGAACTGCGGTGTTAATGTATGAGAATGGGTTTACGTTAAAAGAAATCGCTGAGATATTATATAGAAAGAACCCGGCTGCAATCAGGCAAGGCATCCAGCGCTGGCGGCAAGAAATAATAACCGTTGCAACGAGCGT
>Ga0222640_1000193_pt1 | contig 20165 bp, 40 predicted proteins | sample AntAcemetagen187_FD_181144 | JGI IMG/M metagenome (GOLD analysis project Ga0222640, IMG submission 181144) | Saline water microbial communities from Ace Lake, Antarctica - #187 | ecosystem: Environmental > Aquatic > Non-marine Saline and Alkaline > Saline | place: Antarctica: Ace Lake... | reverse complement strand
CTTTGCTTCTAATGTTGTATTCATTTCTTAACAGCTTTTTTCTTTGGAGGTTTTCTTTTTGTCTCACTCTTTTTCTTTGACGCTTTAGGCTTAACGACTTTCTTTATAGGCAAAGCTTTAAGCAAATCCCCAGCATCAAAAGTATTAACAATATTCCAAAACACTTTACCCGGTATCAATACCGACTCTATATTCTTTAACCCACCAAGCCCACCATACTGTTTCAATGCTGTTTTCAACATATCTTGTATTACTTTGTCATGTTCTTTTATCTCTTCAATTGCTTTCATGCTGTGTCTCCATTAAAGAATTAATTTGTTTAATCATAGTCTCATACTTGTTTGTAATTTTACTTAAATCTCTTTTTAAGTTTTTAACCCTGCTTATATTCGCCCTGTCTTCTTTGGAGAATGTTTCTATAAGACCTTTTTGCCATTTGTTCCGTTCTTCAAGATCTTTTATATTTTCTTCTTGTTCTATTCTCTTTAGTCTATGCAACTCATTCTCTATTGTTAAGATACGTTTAAGATCTTTTATTTCTTTTAAATATTTCGTATCAAACATTTAACCCTCCATACGGTAATCGTTAAATAATTATTTTTTCCATCTGCTTAAGCCTTGATACTCTACAGGTTTGTCATTATTAAGTTGTGCTTTCAGGTTATCACAAACAGGGCATACCCTAACCCTAAATACATCAAGCTTGTAAACTGGTTCGTTTGACATATCATGCCCACAAGAACAAAGATTTTTATTTATTGTAATGTTATTATCCATACGCGAGAGCGTTAACCCTTTTAATTTTTCATTCCAATCTGGTTCCATTATGTTCGCACCGTTATAGCATTACGCTCTTGAATCTTTTGTATCATCTTATTTTTAATTGTGGCTTTTTGTGCTGTTTTATCAACCTTTGGTATACCTTCCCCTGGTTCAAGGTGTCGCAACCCTGTTCCTTTCTTCCACGCTTCGTAGTTCGCTCTTGAAGGATGTTTTAAGAACTCTGTGTTATGTGGTGCATCACTTTTTTTATCGACAATTTCTAAAACTTCGTTCAGCCACGGAGAATCAACCGGCGTTGTATGAGACATTGAAACAATCTTTTTTGCTGGGCTACTACAGCAATCACATTCAATCAAGTTTGGGATTACGTCTGAACTGACATAAGCTTCTTGTGTATGCCCACATACGCCACAAAGATATTCATGGATTATCATGCAACCTCCTCGCCAGAACCTAAAGCACCAACTATACCCTTATACTCTTTAGATACGTTTTCAAGTTCTTCGCTTTTAGAATCGCTGATTTCCTCTTTTTTAACTGCAGGTATCTCACTATTATACCGGGTTTTAAACGCCTGGTACAAATCTTCTATTGTTATATCATGGTAAATAGTTGAGTTCAAACCCTTAGCGTATTTAGGATATTGTGCTACAGGTTCATACCAGCATTTATCTGTAAATCCTATGTCCATTATATATCCTTATTGTTGCTCGCTAAACCACTTTCATTATACAAAGCACTTGCTTCTTTCTTCAAGCTTAATTCACTCTTAATGCTTTTATCCATTGCATCAGCGCCAACCTTAACACCGTCAAGTTTTTGCGAAGCTTTATCACTCTGAATAGCTGCAACGGCTTTTGCTTTCTCAATTCTGATATTTTCCCAATCTAATTGTATACCGTTTGCTTTGACTTGCTGATCAACAAGTTCAGTTTTAATCTTCTCTGCTGCCAATGCTGTCTCTGTGTCAAGCTTTTTAATCTCAGCAATTGTCTTTGCTTTTTTAATTTGGACTTCCGCAATGTCTATCTGATTCTGTGCAGTAAGTTTCTTAGCCTCTTGGTCCATCTCTGCTGTTTTTATTTGTTGTTCGAACTGTGCTTTCTGAGATTCCATATTCAATTTTACCATTTCGGGATCAGGTGGTGCAGGTTGCTGCTGTCCTGATAACTGCTGTATTAGCTGTTCAAATGTTGGTATCTGCCCTTCTTTTAAAGCTTTTTCGAACTCTTTATCCGGTGTAGTACCAATCTGTTGAAACAATGATAGAATTTGAGGTGGTATCCCAAGCTTACCTAATTTCTCTAAATACTGTCCTAAGGGGCCTTGTTGCATCCTTAGTATAATGTCTTTATAATTCTTGACATCAAACTTTTCTAATACATATTCTTGGTCAACAAACCCACCCTTTGCCAGTGTTAGAGTTTCTTCTCTTTTCTGGATATGAGATACAGGCATAGTGGACCCGGCAACAACATTTATCTTCCCTGCGATTTGCAAATCTTCTTTTGTTATCGGTTTTGTTATTTCCTTGCCTTGCTGTTGAAGAGTTACGAATCTTGGTTGAGAATACCATTGCTGTGCTAAAGCAATATACATTCTACCACGTTCACGTATCATTTTCTGATAGTTCTTCCCCTTACCGGAAATAGACATGGCTTCTTTTTCAAGCAATAATGCTATGGCCTGTGCTGCTATTACTTGCTGCCCTTGAGTTTGTCCCTGTGTTATATCTTCGAACCTCCCAGATATTTCTTGAAACAAACTTTTATACATTTCTATTGCTGCCGGTATATCAGCACCCATGTTTGGAGGATCAATATACCCTATACCCTGTGCAACCATTGCATTTGTCGGTTGTATAATCCCCGCTTTGTTATCCATTTCAGAGATATTCACGCCTGAATCTCTCGGGACCATTAGCTTTGAACGAGATACCTTGTCTTTATACATGCCATGCTGCGTCAATGCTTTGTCAAGTTCTGTGTTCAATTTTTCTAATTGTTTATATTCAGCATGACCGAATGGGCTGGAAGGATCTGGGACAGGCTGAACATAAGATATAGGGAACCTACTGTAAAGGTAATTCTTCTGGTGTGTTTCTGGGTCTGCTTGTGGATTCAATGAAGGATTGTATTCATCCGATAAAACCACGTTCCCACCATTGCACATTTCAATACGTCTTATATTGCCAGGATAAATAGGTACTTCTCTTTCTATCTCTATCTGAGTTTGGATTTGACGGCCTAACTCGTCTACTCCACTTTCTATTTGTTGCTGCTTTTCCATTTTTGTTGAATAATCTCTTATCCAAATTTCAAATATATAAACCTTGTCAGAAGAAGTTTCATTTGCACCGTTAGATTCTCGGCCTATAAATTTCGTTTCACCTGATACGGCTACTTGTTGTTTACTAGAGAGGTTACTATCTCCTTCTCTATTCCTCTCGTCACCTACTTCCTGTTTGATAGACGAATCCGGGACAATCTTATTAGCCGAATCAGGCCACAACCTTTTGGCTTCTTTAACAGGTTTCTCATACCACCTGATAAACGCTTGTGCTTTTCTTTGTTTCCTTTCTGCCGGTGGATATAAAGAAAAATACATAGGATCAAGAGTATCAACAGAAATATCACCTACCGGGAAATTAATTGTAGAATCAGGGTAAGCATATTCAGCAACAAAGCCGTATAATTCACCAGTATAAACAGATTCTTCTAACACGCTTTGCTGCTCGTTATCAATCCACCATGTATCAATAACATTAGTCAATAATGAAAGCTGCTCCTGTGCGTCATCTCCGAGATCACCATCAGGAACTGCGTTGAATGTAGGATTATTATCAGTAAGCTGGTTAACAGTTTTTTTGTGGTATGTCCCCAGCATGTTAGCTGAGATTAAATTAAGTTCAGAGTCTTCGAATCTCCAATGATTATTACACCTAAGACTATAATATCTGGTCATATTCTTTGAAAAGTTAAATTCGTCTCGGTATTCAACGACTTCTTTAAATATGCTTTCAACAGCTAACCCGACACCTTTATGCCCTTTGGGCGGTATAAGTTCATTATTGTCTTTTTGTTCTAACTCACTATCAATGCCTTCTTCAGCCATGTCGTTTATTTGATCAACCATTACACACCTCTTTTGCTTTCCATTCTCCACACCATTCAGACTGCCTGATATAGCGATGCTCTGCTCTCCCGCTTACAATAACTGACGGTGGATGTCTTCGGCAAGTTTGCCCACTTTCAAACCTGCAATTTGAACATGATTCAACATGCTCTCCAGATATTTTATAATTATTTAAGGGGCATAAATCCTCAGTACAAGCGTGAAGGTTCCTCTTTTTAATATTATTTGGTTCTATACAGACAAATAATCCTTCTGAAATAGCCCTATGCATACAACGGCAAGTTTTCACATTTGTATCCCATTCTGTTTTATTCATTACACGCCTTCCGATGTCTGACTAAACTTTGTTTATTCTGGTACACTTTCCCACAACCGCATATAAATTCTTTCATAACTACCTTATTATATAACGATTCTCGTTTTTCCTTCAACATATTTATTATATCTTCTTGAAATTTCGACACAGGAGTTTGTTTTTCTACTATCTCCTCACCAAAGATTTTATTAATTTCTTCTTGGTTTCCTTGCCTCATTTTGTGTTCGATCTGCAACTTATCAATATTTATAACAGAAGTTATATATCTATCATTCATTATTGTAATTTCGTTTTCTTTGTGAAACGGTCTGAACTTGCATTGCCGACAAACAAACTGGTCCCATTCCATCCACTGCTGAAACGGTGGTGCAATGCCGTGTTTTTCGTCAATAGATTTAAACATTTCTGGCAGCATTGGTGCCGATAGCGTATCAAGATCGACTATGCCAAGTTCATGATGGCAGATATCACAAACAACTAATTGATTATTCACTTAGCACCTTCCTGTCTTCAACTTTTTTTAATTCATGTTGATACCTAATCCATGCACCAGACATATCTTTAGTTCCATCATGGTTGGGAATATGTTCTATCAACTCTTTAGCTGCAATAAATGCGTAAAACAACGTAATATAATCCGTGAGTAGATTTCTATTAGATCTTTGAATATCGTCAAGTTTATCTAATAATTCTATGTGCTTATTCATAATCCAAAGCCTCCTTATCTAAGTCAGAAGGCCCAGGGTCGTAAACAATATCGTCTTGAGTTTTTATTTCAGCCGACTGCACTTTGTTGAAATCAGTCTGAGAACCCATTTTAAATCCTATCTTCAACGCTGTGTAATGTGACCAACATAAAATCAAGAAACAAACTATTGCTAATACCGGTACTATATACTCGTTCATATTAACCCACCTTCTAAATTATTTTGTATATGCTTCATTGCTTGATCGTGTTCGTATCTTGCTATATCTTCAAAAGTAGTTGGCACTAAATCAGTTACTTCGACTGCCTGCTCCCACGGTCGCATTATCAAAAGAGTATGAACAACAGACCCCAACACATAAATAGACGGGTTGGAATCTTGCTTTGCACCTTTTTCTTCTATAAACGACATAATGTAGTTACGAACAAAATTGGTTTCGCCCAGGTAAAGAGTTTTGTGTGTTTTATTCAATGCAACTTTAATTCTGGCTGTGTATATCTCAAAGTTGTCAGTCTGGTTATAGTCAATCGGTCTAGATATTCTTACCGGTTCTTGTTCTGTATCTTCTATATTTAATTCGTTAACAATACTCATTAGTTGTAAAGGATCACCCCACCAATTTGTAATAATCCCTTCGCCGTATTCTTTCTGTATCTCTTTTGCCTTTGCAACAAGCTCATAAGCATCATCAGTTTCAAACTCGTCAATACAGTCAAAAGTTATTGTATCATCATATTTAACGCCAATTGTTAGCAAATACCCATTGTGAGAAAATGTAGGAAGTATTATACCACCTGTAATGTGAGAGTAGAGATTGTCCTTAGCATCTCGGTAGGCATAATCACGGACATTAGCCTCAATTCCCTCCATCTCTGCAACAAAAGCATTGGTGAAAGGGTTGCCGTATGTTTCTTTTTTAAATCTCGGCATTGTTTTCTTTTATTCTTTTAATATTAGCATCTTGACTTTTTTTTAATGCGTCCAGGTCTATTGTTCTTTCAGCGCAAACCGTCCACCAAGTGCAAATATTATTTTCTTTAAATGCACATTCCGTAATGCACTCTATACCACCTCCGTGACTATCTATATTTTTAATAGTCCTGTGAAGTCCCATAGTTTCAAGATATATTGATCTTGCGTATCTTTCAACCAGCCTGGGTGTTTTTGTTATACAACCTGTAACGTATGCGTCTTTTACCTGTGTTATAAACCAGTCTATAGATATTTCAATTATTTTATCTTTCATTCAATTGGTGTCTCCTCCGAAGGTTCACGCCCTACAATCTCAAAAAACACATCAAACAATTCTTCAAAATCGTTGATTCCCCATACTATATCATTCTCATGATCTAACAAATATTGATTTAAAATTGCTTCTGTTTCTGGTTTCATATTAAAGTCTTAAGCCTATGCAGATTTAAGCCTTTTATTTTTTTAACGTTATAATTACAACCACTTACAAAATCACTGTTTTTTACTGAAATCATGATAAATCCATGCCTTTTATAAATGTTTTGTACGCACCTTCGTGAGAATACCTCAAAGCATCCATAATGTGGTTGTTTGCATCAATAATAATCGGCAAGATATTGTCCGTATGTGGATCTTTCTTATATTTATAGTGTATAAACTCGCTGATTGTCTCAACACACCGAGGGTCTATCACAACATCAAATCCTTTTATATACTCAATACCGTCTTGTATGCTGCCTTTTCCCTTTTTAGATCCTTTGATATGGAAGCCTTCGTCTTTAACAAAGTCTATCGTATCCGGTCTTGCACTATCCCCAATCAAGGGCCATTGCCTTGAACCAGGAACCGTATCAATAAAAGCAGCTATATCAACAGTCTTAACACCTTTCCCCCATGCTTCATAATCAATATACATAGTCTCGTCTTGAATCCATGACCTGATTACAGCCATTGGGTCTGCTGCGAACCCCCAATCAACACCATATTTTAAGATTGCATCCTTCGGAGGTTTCGGTACTTCTTCAATTCTCCAACATCCGTGCATAACCTGTTCGTCACTCTGCTGGACTGTCTGGCCTTCCCAAACGTGGAGATATTTATCAAAGTCTTTTGTCTTGCAGAACTCCATTTCTTCTCTTAACACGTCGGGGAACCACGGGTTATCGTAATATTGAACATCAATAACGCAAGATCGTGGAGGCTTAATCTCGTCTGAAAACATTGCGTGAACTGGATCGTCATCGAATCTTGGATTGTATGAGAACCAAATTTCTGAACCTTCTTGGCGAATCGTAGGAATTAATATGTCCAAAGATATTTGCGAACAAGTGTGTGCCTCTTCTACCCATGCGAAGTCTACCCCTTCTGTTGACTTTATACCGTCTGGGTCAGATCTAAGCCCAGCAAATATAAAATTAGAGCCTGTACGCTTGTGTCTTATCTCACTTAGAGTCGATTCGAACTCCTCTTGTAACCCAAACTTTTCTATCTGATCGTCTAATATTCGTTTTACTGAATCTTTTATAGAACGCTGAATCTCACGACAACATAAGATCCTATGCTTTCCGTTTCTTGCGTATCCTATTAGCGCTGCTGCAAATGACCTTGAATTATGGGTAACTGTACCATCTGACAAACAAAACAAATTGTCACTGTCAACGCTAAAACCATAATATTTACCGATACCGGCTGGCTTTACAACTAAATACGATAATGTTTTATCTTTATTAGGTTTAACCCCATGACAAATTTTTCTCTTTATTTTGCATGGTATTTTATCAACAAACCCATTTATTCCGACAGCCCAAGCCACACCCCTCACGCCATTATTTGTGCAAATTGTTGATTTCTTTATTATAGTAGTTCTAAAACCTAAAGAATCGACAAGCCTTTTGACATCATATATAAGTTTTTTATTTGCTAAGGTTATCTTATAGCTACCCCTGCCATTATATGTGCCATCGGTATCTATTAAGCCTGCAAGTAGTTGCAATCTTACATTCTCGGAATTAGATATATAACTATCTGGGATATGCTTATTAAGTATCAAATTATAAGATTTAAATAAATCTTTTAATGGGTTTTGACGCCCTTTATTACCTACTATCCTTGATAGTCCTATATTTTGTGCTTTACCTTTTTTTGTGCAATAAGTTGCTTTTACATTATAAGTTGGTGCTATTTTTTCTAAATAATTAACTATTTCTTTATCGGCTGTTGTGATTACCATATCCCTGCTATGCCCGTCTCCCAACCAAACCCCCAATAAATATGGGTCTATCGCTACTTTCTGCCCTTTAAACTTTATAAGCCCAGCCCTATACCCCCTGAAGTTTTCCTTCCATCTATTTGATTGTTTTAAATATTCGGATACAGAAATATTGACGATACCTCCCCATCCAGGGTATCTACCGTTAGGACATTTATAATTACCAGATTTTAATTTTATGCCCCTATCTTTAGCGCAGGATTTAGATTTTTTTAAAGACAAGATATGGTCTTTGTTGACGGTATAGCTAATAGCAGACGTTTGATTTATTTCAAACATTTCAGACTCACCAACCATCGTATCTATGACATTCCTCGGTCTAGAGTCTGGCCCCATAAGCTTATCACCGATTATGATATCTTCAACATTTTTTAGCTTACCGTTATACATTAACACTGGCGTACCAAGAGCAAAACACTTTGCACCACCACGACCGCCTCTAAATACTTTATATCTAAAGTCAGTCTGCAATAATGGTTCAAATATTTCAGGTATTTCAGCTTTTATTTTTTAGTCTCCGATTTAACGAGAGTAAATTGTGTTACTTCTACAGGCCCACCACCTGGAGAAGATAGTGTGTTGTCTGACTTATCATGGTATCCATGCTTACCTAACACAAGCTTAACTATGTTAGAGTTAAATTTCCCTGTAAGCCCACTATTGATTAAGATTTGATGTTGTTTTTGTAAAATTTCTTCTAATATCTCCGAAAATTCTTTCTTATCTTCATGCCCTGCCCAATCATACAGAGTTGATGACCTAATGCCACAAGCTAATGCAACCCCTATGTGAGATGGTATAACGTCCCCTAATAATTCGAAATTATTAACATAATGGCGTGCCTTTTCAAGTATGCCTTTATTATATTTCGTTGGCCTCCCGACTTTAGCCATGATACCTCTCTATGCTTTAACCTTCAAAACGCTAAATTTGCCTACCTTGTTGAGTTGTAATGTTCCACTTTTTGTTGAATCTTTGCAACTTATTGCTTTTTCTATACTATTCCAAATAATTTGGTCAAAATTCTCTCTGTAATTATTATTAGCTACTCTTTGATTTGATTTTGATTTGATTGACATTCTTTTATTCTTTCCCTTGCTGCTTTTAGATCTTTAGCATATTTTTTATCATCCCAATCCGGTTCGTCTCTTGCATATTCTTTTGCAGTTTTTGTAACCGGTTCGTGCCTAAATATTAGCATCAGTATACTCTACCAGTGCTGTAACATCCACTTGTTGCACCAGGACTACTTTTACCCTTCGGTCTTATCACCTGTGACTCAATATAATCTATTTTTTTATTTAGTATTTGTATTTTACCACCTCTGTCTAAAAAAGATTTTATTGTTTCTTTTTCTTTCCCCCTGCTACTCTTTGTTTTGTGAGTCTCAAAGTTCATTAATAATGTCAACTATATCAGATATTTAGCTACAGCACAAACAAAAATAGCCCTCATCGGTATACTCAATTGTATACCGACTTGGACTATCGACGAAGGAAGAGAAAAATGAAAAAATCAAACTTACCATCCTACATAAATTGTGTTCACTACTAAAATTAATATATACAAAAATATCGTGTTTATGTCAATAGCAAACATTTTAATTATTCGATTCCAACCACTTTTCCCGGCTCGTCCGGGGCATTAACTTATTAGCGGATTTACTCCGCATGTAATTCTATGTCAGATTTTACTTCATTCCCCCATGAGTCCCATCCTTCAAACTTCTCCCTGGCAAAAAGCTCTATCTTTGAACCTGCAGAGACACTTTCAATAAGCTCTCTAAATAACATAGGCTTTTCAGAATGTTTAAGCCTTTTGTGTTCGAACCAAGTTGTATCAATTCTTTTCAATGCCTTATGAGTTCCACGCCTGCAAAATAGTAAATGTTCGGTTGTCTGGATGTATGTTCCCCCTATCCCTATACCATGCCGGGGCTTACACCAAGTTATCATACATGATACGTTAAAACCCCATGATTTTGCTACATCATAAGATTCTTTGATATATTTATTTATCGTCCAAAGATAAAGGTGCGCATTTTTTTCCGCAAGTTCCTTAACCGGCAAACCTTTTATTGACTCAATATTCATTGTAGGATATGGAAGGTCTTTAGATGGGCCATTACTATTCCAGTCTGGGCCTCTTTTAACATCCCATGGTGGGTCTGCATAAATTACATTATACTTTTTCATACCTTACTCCTTAAATTTTGCATAAACATTTAAAATATCTCCGTTGTCTAATTTTATACTTGCAAAATGGTCAGCATTTTTCTTGCAGCATAAAACCATAATATTTTTTATGATACTATTGAACAATTTTTTATGGTGTATTTTTATCATATTTCTCCTTAATGTGCTTGTGCCCTACCCTGCCCAAGTACGCCCTTGCCCTTTGCAGTTCAGCGGCTTGTCCGTTGCAATATTTGATTAGCGACGCTGGCGGAGCCTGTCTAAGCTAATGTCATAAGTTCACCGACGAGCTTGCGACGCTCGTTGCAACGGTTATTATTTCTTGCCGCCAGCGCTGGATGCCTTGCCTGATTGCAGCCGGGTTCTTTCTATATAATATCTCAGCGATTTCTTTTAACGTAAACCCATTTTCATACATTAACACCGCAGTTCGTCGTTCTAGAGTACTATATTTCCCTGATCTGTGTCCCATTTTGTCCTCCTAATGTTTTGTGTTAAGTGGCAGGCGGTTATTCTGGACAATGTTTACAAGAATAACCATATCCATCACTGCCACATACTTTACAAGTAGAAATCTCTTTAGCCTGTCCAGCTTCAACAACTTGATTAGGAGGCTGTTTGATAGGGCAATAAGCTTCATTGCAGTAGACAGGTCCATTCTCATACGCACAATAGCGTAAGCCGTCATCCATATAATGACTGGGACAATCGTGAAATTTAACGGTAATATTCCAAGTTTTTAACATACTAATAGTCCTCCTAATAATGCAGATCAGCGGCAAGGTACGCCGCCCGTTGCATTAGCTGATTATAAAATTACGCGCCTAAAGTTAGTATTAAGTCCATAATAAGGGTGCACAGGGCGCCACCAATGTATAATTGCCAATCTTTTTTGCATAGCTTTAAAATAATATATGTCCAAACTGTTGAAAATATAAGCCCTACTAAATTTTCCATTTTTCCTCCAAGTAATTTTTATAATATTAAGTTCACCGGCGCTCTATTACGTCGGAGCAAGTAGGGCACATTAATTGTGGTAGTTCATAATCGCCACAATTTTTGCACTGGAAAGCGTCCGTTGCAACGGTTATTATTTTTTCGGTATTAGTTACCATTTTCCATTCCTCATCACACGCCATGCAATGATAAATTTCTTCATCACGCTTTACTGTTGCACAGTTGCAGATAGGGCAAGTCATTCTCTTATATAGTTTTGACATCGTTCCTCCATTCTAAATAAAAATAATATTTTAATTCATCAGCAGCTTTGCTGCCTGTTGCAATGGTTATTATTTTTCGTGGTCGAATAAATCTCTTGGTAGGACATGATATCTAACCAAAACCCCTTCAACAACGGCTCCTGGTGGGGCGGCATCTTTAGCTTCTTGGTAAGAAGGGAATGCCATAATATCAGTTTCTTTTCTTGTCCAACCACCCACCCTCCAATTGTCAGGGTAGTATCCATACTTCCTTTTAAACGTGTAGTACAAAGGGTTTTGTGGCAATGGTGACATTTTACCTCCTAAAGAAAAATAATGTCCTAAGTTCACCGACGAGCGTAGCGATGCTCGTTGCAACGGTTATTATACCTGCTTAAACCAACCATGTTTAATAGACGAATCATTTATTTCTTCATCAAACTCAATTTCATCAAAATTGTCATTCTGTTCTAAACTAACAACAAGCTTACTCGTACTGGCTGCGCTCCTCAAGATGGTTGCCTTGTGTTTTACGAGTAACGTTTCTAACTCCTTTAGAAATTCATTCATTTTTCACTTCCTTTTCGTTAAGGTATGATAAGTAGTTATGTAGATCTGTGTAACTTGTAAATTGTAATGTTATCCAGACCAGCATGTTATATTTAATCAATTCTTTTTTTGCCAAAATAAACAGCCAAAGCCATTAAAGATACACCGATCATATTAATATGATTAGCGTTTTCATTCATTGCCATTATTAATCCTGACATTCCGGTTAAAACATATAACAAATTAATTACTTTTTCCATTTTGGCATTTCCTTTTATTATTTAAGTCTTAGAACTGAGCCGAAAGAAAGTATATCTTCTTTCACAGAATTATAAATATCTTTATAATGTCTACCAATAGTCATATATTTTTTTAAACTTTTTTTAGCTAATCTTTCAGCAAGCAACAGTTCAGATATTTCATAAAGATTCATTGTGTCACGCAGTTTCGGCTTACTCTGTGCCATTAATCCAAGAGCTTTATATGTGGCATTTGTTATATGCTTGTAATAAAACTTAGCAGATTTGCTTCCTTGGTTTGTGGCATAATCAACAAATTCTTTTATAACATCTGTTTCCTCAAGTCTTGCAAGCTTGCCCTGTTCTCTTTGGATCAACCATTTAGGGTCCGTTGCATTTTTGTCAGCAATCAAAATATGCTGTTCCATTGCATTAAATGCTGCAATAAATTTACCTTGCCACTGGCGAGCCTTTTTTGTATCGAATCTCATACCAAGAAGAATAAAACAATCACGATTTAATAAATACGCTTTATACTTTTTACCTCTATATTCTCTATCCTCAATTTCAAATTTAGGGTGAAAGCCTGTCACTCTAAAATCATCTAATTTCGGGATTAATGTTTTCATTGCTTGAGAGACTTTGGCGTGTTGCATCCCAAATTTTCTTGCGATTACTCCTGTGTCACAATAAATCTCATTTCTTTTAAATTCTACTAATTCCATTTTGCACCTTACTATTTATGGTTAATATTTACAGTACATAATATAACTCTTAAATAGTATGATGTCAACACATTATTTCAATTAAGTTTCGATAAAATTCATATCAGGATTCTGTTTCAATAAAAGTTTTTTCTTTATCAAATAAACATCAGTCTTGGTCGCATTTCCACCTTTCACATCTTCAATAATCAATCTACCTTCTTGAGTATATCTAAAATCAGCATAATAATTAATCGGGTAGTAAGTCTTACCCATATGTTTAAAACCGTCCTGTAGCTTAAATTTTGGCTGTAATTCAAGGTTTTTGATAAACCCACAATGCTCCTGTAATTTTAATTCTTTATATCGCTTACTTTCCTTGATCGAATCGAATTTTAGTCCATCTACAACAGTCTTTTTGTTGTTGTATTTCTGCTTTTTTTGTTTCGGATATAAATTTTTATATGCTTTTGGTAAATAAACCATCATATTCCTTTAATCTTTAAGTTACCTGAATGAATTTTAAAATGACATTTTGTGCAAACTAAAGCTAAATTATCAAGATTATCGTTGCCAGAACTACCGAATGTTTTTATGTGATGGGCTGCCGATTCGTTTCTTTGTAACCATTTTCCACAACATTGACATAAATGGCTTTCTCTTTCACAAAGAGCGTCTACTCTGTCTTTCCATGCTTTGCTATTTCTTTTGAGTTTTTTCATCTTATGTCCATTTCGCTTTTAGCAACTGATAACAACGATCTGTAAGCGTCTAAATTAGCGTGGAGCCTTTTCACATTTTCCCTGCAAGCATGGAATATACCCTCCGCTTTTCGCATTTCGAACCTTTCGTCAGCTACTTTGCCTTTTACAATCGCAGGAATTAATGTAACAGACTGGCCCTGATCCTTTAAGTCAAGTATGCATATACTTTTAGCGACCAAATAATCCCTTTCTGTGCTTGCCATTTTTTCAGATAGCTCTTGGTATTTAGATAATGCAGTTTCAAGCTCTTTACATTTTTTAATATATGCCAGCTTTAGTGTTTTTATCTCTTGGTAATCTTGCATATTTACTCCCTATACTCACCACATTTCATTAATGAATCACCGTCTAACCGTCTTAGTTTTGTTTCCTCCCATACCACTGCCCAATTTCTGCAACCCTTTGAATAAATTGTTCTAAATTTTCAGTCCTGGTATCGTCTGAATCACACCAATATTCTGATAATTGGTCTATAAGTTCATTTGGTAATACATTTTTAGGTTTGAAATTTAATACATCCATTATTCCTCCAGTAGCATTGTTTTATTATTTTTCTGGTTTGAAGTAATAATCAAGGTGACTTTCCAAAACATCGAAGTCACTAAGCTCCAAATCAGCACACTGGTGACAAAGAGTTGGGGTGTCATAATCTTGGCTTTCCCATAATTTGTCTGATGCATCAATAAACTGTTCTGGTGTGTCTATCTCAACGTCACCAATGTAAAAGCTTGCATTAGTGGTAATGTATACTGGTACTTTCATCGTCACTCCTTTTTTAAAAATAATGTCGTAAATCACTGGCTAAGAGCCCGTCCGCAATCGCAACAATATTTATGACTCGGGTGATTTATTTTGGTGTAATTACAATAATAACTGCAAGGCTCTTTGTCCACGTGCATTGCAGTATTGGACGGCTGGTCATCAAGGGGGCAAAACTTTGGGAACCTTAACAGAGTGTCCGGTAATATTTCCTGAGAAAAACCGCACCATTGCTTTCCAATATTTCCACCTGTCCTGATAATGTTACGTTCAGGACACGTTAAACAACTTGCTACATAGATAATTTTATTCATAGTCCGCTCCAATATTAAGTTCTACGGCTCGCCCGTAGCAACGGTTTTATTATATTAATTGTTTTAGGTTTTCTGCTAGTATTATTTTTTTAAAATCTCAACAAACTAACAAGCTTTTTTAGTTGCTCAATGATTATTTTATATCTATCAATCTCAATTTTTAGTTTTGTTATTTCTTCGTGCATTTCTTTTTTTGTCATTTTAAACATCTCCATATTTAATTATATTATTAAAGTTAAAACAGCCTTTTTTAATATCAAATTTCGTTGTGAAATCACTTCCAGGTATTCCATTCCGGCACTTTGCCATTATGATTTCTGTAAAAGACTTATCGTGTTTTTCACCTGCGTTATTTTTTAATCCGTAAACCCCTGGTCTATAGATGAATAAGATCACATCCCCGTCCTCTTCTATCGCCCCAGTCTGCTTGAGATATATCATTTGTGGACGTTTTGTTGCTGTTTCTTCAACCTTTCTACCCAACTGACACAACACAACTAATGGTATTCTTAATTCCTTCTTTAACTCTGCTAATCTGTTACTATTCTTTGTATAACCTTGAAATTCAGATAGGCTTTTAGCGTATGATATTTTAGATAACTGATCTATAAAAATAATCTTACACCCATCTTTTTTCATTCTTCTACATCTTCTTACCACATCTTCAATACTCGATTTTGAATCATTCATTTGTATTGGCAATGTTGATAAAGTATCTGCTGCCATATCTATTTTTGAAAAATCTTCCCTTGTTAATTTGCCAGGGTTATAAAAAGTTAAAGAGTTAATCCCTGTCTCTGCCGACATCATCCTGTCCGTTAATTCTTCCTTGTCCATTTCAATTGACAACACACCAACTTTTATATTTTGCAATCCTATATGTTTAACCATTGCAAGCATTAGTGCGGTTTTCCCCTGCCCAGGTCTTGCAGAAATATAAATTAATCTTGATCCTGATACAAACATTCTGTTTTCTATACCAACCAAGCCAAGATTTATCCCAATTTTGTTTTTTGATTTCTGGCTTTTATCTATCCGGTTAACAGTATCCATCATTAACTTTTCAGAATCATAAAATTTATCTCTTGCTCCTGTTGGCTCAACTGACATTATTTGCTCTTGTGCATATTCAATAATTTTATCCGGTGCGTCTGATTGTTTACATTTATCAAGAATATTCATACAGGATATCATCAAGTCTCTTGCTTTTGAATAGTCTCTAACTTTCTTGGAATATTCAAAAGGATTTAATGCTACCTCAGAATTATCAGCAATATTTGTAAGGTGTTTACCTATTTTATCATCAAGATACCCCCTTGATTCTAATACAGCACCAAGCATGGGTAATTCAATCGGGTCTTTTCTGGCTTTTAATACCAGCATTGCACCAAATATTTTCTGGTTCATTGAATTGTAAAAATCAATAGGGTCTAAATCTATTATTTTGTGTATATTGTCAGGCATTAAAATTATAGATGCCAGCAAATGGTCTTCTATGTCTGTATTGTGAGGTAAAATCATAATCTCCTTAAAATGTCTTTTTAAATATTAAGACGTTTTGGTGTATTTTTACAAGCTTTTTACTTTTCATATTCCCCGATGCTCTCATACTTGCACTTGCTATCATATTTAGTAAAATAGCTTCGTTATAAAAAGACATACCACACTCTTTAAAAGCATTTATAGTATCTGGGACAAAACCTATAAAATTACCCTTTTTATCTCTTACCTCCCCAACAACGAAACAAGCATACCCCCCAGATTTTAATAAAGAACATGATTTTCTTATAATCTTTGTATATGATTCTAAGAAAGAATGATAATCCATATTAGAGATATCCCCATCCAAATCACTATATACCTCAAGATTTGCGTATGGAGGGCAACTAAAGACAAAATCAAATTTATTCAACCATTTATCTTTTAATATTTCGTTAGAATCACCAACATACCAAGATGGTTGGTTATTTATATCTAATATGTCGAGGGCTTGATCTCTATTGCTATCAATTTGTTCTTGCCTTATATCTACACCAGTATATTTAAAACCAAGATAATTTGCTACTATACCACGCACAGAACCACCAGAAAAAGGGTCAAGTATACTCCCACCATCAGGACAAAACCAATGATATAATACTTCGCATAAAGCAGGATCAAATATTGAAACATATTTTGCAGAATTTTTATCTCTTTTTGTGGTGTCCATATTTATTACCACAGAATCTCTGCCTATTTCGCTTTTCATCCCAAGTCTTGCCCATTGCCTTTTTCTGCCTTGCCAAGATCTGCTTTTTGTATCCAATATAGAGAATGGTGGCTCTTTGAATTTGCTTCTCAATAAAGGATTTTCAATTATTTCATCTCCAAAAATATCTATATTATTCATATCCCATATTCCTTATTCTCTTGATCTATTTCAGATTGAGATTTTATTTTAATTTCACAATTGCCGTTTATTGGTTCAAGTTCATCTTCCCATCTTCTTTGATTTAGCCAAGTTGTAAAATGTGGTATGTATTTTTCATTCTCCCATTGTTCAGATTTGCTTTGTATTTTAATTGAATCAAGAATTATTTGTAAAGATGGTATTGGTTCTTTTATCTTTTTGTATATTTGGAACCCTTTTGATTTTCCTATTTTTCTTGGATATGCTTTCCAGATTGTTTCAAAATCTTCTGTATATATTTCTTTTCTTTTGTTCTTATGTTCTTGTTTGTGGTTACTTGTTGGTTGTCTGTTGGTTACATGCTGGTTAGATTGCTGGTTGATTACTGATTCTTTGTTCTGGTAAGTGTCCCAATTTATTATAGTTATTATGCTAAATTTGTTGGTTGTTTTGATGGTTAGATTTTTACACTTTTTTAAAAAAGATAAACAAGTCCTGATTTTCTGTTCTGACAACCATGTTTCTTCAGCAGCTTTTTTACGCCCAAAGATAAACTGTCCAGGTTGTAATATTATTTCTTGGAATCCAACCACTTGCTTATAATCCTTTTTATGGTTTGCTTTCATTAAACAATATGTCCAGAATATCCACACATTGTGATTCTTAATTAATCCAGTATCTATGGATTTTCGCCATAGCTTAACCCACCCGTCAACCATTTTAAACCTCTTTGGATGGTTCTCTTATTGCTGTCTTTGGAATACCTATTTCAGCCAGCTTCCGAACATAAAAAGGGCTTATAACAGAGTTTCCAGTTATCCAATTAGAAACAGTGATCTCACTTGTACCTATTTTTTTTGCGACATCTTTCTGAGTCATACCTATAAGCCTAATTTCTTTAGCCAACAACTTTTCTTTTTTCAATTTAAATCTCCTTTTATTATAATGATCCTTCCACTTGAATCATATAGTACCTTAATATTGCATGAATGTCAAACTATTTTTATTTGTACTTGACTTTAACTTTCATTGTGATATTATTTAGACACTCAAGCAAGAAACAAGGTCACTGATTGAGTTCAAACCGGCAACAAGCTTGATGATGATTTCATATTACCTGATCTGTCAGACCACGAATGTTTGTGCGAGGAAGATGTGTTGGATGAAATCAAAGCATTTTATAAGAGTTTGGAGGATAATTAAAATGGAACCACGCTTTGCAATTAAATGCTGTTCTGAATTAATAGCTTTGACAATACCAGAAATGGAAAAGGTTGAAGTTGAAATTAGGTCATTATTGATGGAGAGGGCATATATTCAGACCCATCCAGAAAAATATGATTCAAAATTGCACGTTGGAATATTTGCACCGGAAGAAATCAAAAACCTTTCACAAGGTATGAGGATAGAATAATGGATAATTTAATTTACTGGAATAAAGTCTCAACACCACCACCAAATATGTTAAAAACAATAAAAGCTGGTCGGTTAAAAGGTATGTCTGATATAAAACCACAGTGGAGATACCATATTATGACAGAAGTTTTTGGGCCGTGTGGTATTGGTTGGAAATACACTGTTACAAATAAATGGACTGAAAATGGTTCTGATAATCAAATTTTTGCATTTGCAGATATTGAGCTATATTTTTTACACGCTGGTGTTTGGTCTGAACCAATTCCGGGTCATGGTGGTAGTATGTTAGTCGCAAAAGAATCAAAAGGACCACATTCAAGTGATGAGGCTTTTAAAATGGCGATAACTGATGCACTTAGTACGGCAATGAAATTAATTGGTGTTGCATCTGATATTTATATGGGTAATTGGGATGGAACTAAATATATAAACAAGCCACCAGCTCCGCAAAAAGAAATAACAATAGGTGAAGAAAACGTTGCTTGGTTGGTTGGTTTCTGCAAAAGAAATAAAATAATAGATCCATCAACTAAAAAAGAGTTCCAATCTCATTATCAATTCAACCCATACGTTACTACTGAAAAAGAATTTGGAGAGATAAGAAAGCAAATCGAGTCAGAATACAATGAGGCTTAAAATGATATATGACTTCAGCCAATATAGCCCAGAATGGTGGAAAATAAGAGAACAGAGGTTAACAGGCTCCCATGCTCAAGCTATTGGTGTTAACGGTAAAGGATTGAAAACATATACCCGTAAAATAATGTCAGAGTATTATTCTTCTGCTCAAATTGAAACATACTCAAACGATGATATGCGAAGAGGTCTTGAGCGTGAAGACAAAGCGGCAAGTGAATATAGTATTGAACACATGACAGTATTAAAAAAGGTCGGATTTGTTACGAGAGGGGATCATGTTGGAGTCAGCCCTGACAGACTTGCAGATGAAAATGGCTTGGTGGAAATAAAATGTCCTAAAGACTCAACATACCTTGATTTATTATTGGATAAAAAGATAGACACGAAATATATATGGCAAATGCAAATGCAGCTACTTATATGCGAGAAAGATTGGTGCGACTATGTTGTGTATAACCCAAACTTTGAAACACGCTTATTTGTGCAAAGAATCGAACCAGATGCTAAAAAGTTCAAGGCTTTGGAAGAAGGGATTGAGTCAGGAATTAAAATGATAAAAGATATAGAAGAAAGGATGGCATTATGAAAAAAGAAATAGAAATAGACACAACACCATACGAATTAGCTGAAAGGAAATCGCATGATCACATTAAATGAAACAACCAAAACAAAAACAATCGAGATTGACGGATTTGAGTTAGATATTGACATAACTTTTGAATTTACAATATCAAAAGGCTACCCGGCAACATGGGACGAACCAGGGGTTGATGAAGAAATCGAGATTATCTTGAATGAATCAAGAACAATCGAAAG
>Ga0222640_1000191_pt1 | contig 20404 bp, 35 predicted proteins | sample AntAcemetagen187_FD_181144 | JGI IMG/M metagenome (GOLD analysis project Ga0222640, IMG submission 181144) | Saline water microbial communities from Ace Lake, Antarctica - #187 | ecosystem: Environmental > Aquatic > Non-marine Saline and Alkaline > Saline | place: Antarctica: Ace Lake... | reverse complement strand
AAGTTTATTCAAAAAACAAAGAGTGTATTCTCTTTTATAGGAGTGTTCATTTTTCTATCTATCATGCTCTACCTATCGGAAAAAAAATAAAACCACCGGCTTGTGGTGGCTAATAAAAATTAGTAGAGAGAATAAAAAAGAGGAAACGACTTCGTATGTCCTCTTTTTTATTTTGCTTCAAAACATTTATTTAACAATCAATGTTCTTTTTTTTTGGTTGGAAAGGATGAGTGAAGTCAGACTGCACCGTCCTCTCATAGCGCAAACAAGGTTGTCAAATGTTCAGAACATAATTAATTTATGGTGTTTTACTTATTCAAGGAAGGAGATCCGTAGGCTAGGATGTACCCTTCTCGTTGACATAAGATAAAACTTAATCATGTATTTATATTATAGCACAAGTACAGAAAAAAGCAAGAGCAAAAACGAGTAGCTAACTTTTGACAGTTGAAAATGATAAATTTCTAGGATAAACATAGCCATGGCCATCTTTTCCTGTCCAAATACCTTTCTTTTTTTCCAACTGTCAGTAGTAGACTACTCGTCCAGAGATAGTCGTATTTCGTTCAGTAGTTTGTCGTCTGAGTGTGAAGTGGGAGGTGTTTATTTATCCAGAGATTGTCGTATTTCGTTCAGTAGTTTGTCGTCTGAGTCTAATGAGGTCTTAGCTTCATCTCTTCCAACTCCGAGCTTCTTTTCTTTATAACTATAAGTATGGCCAGCTTTGGTGATAATGGCCTTAGAGACTGCAACATCAAATATGTCTCCAATAACATCAACTCCCTTAGCAAATATTAAATCGATTTCACAAGAACGAAATGGACAACCACATTTATTTTTAACCGCTTCAATTTTTAAACGATTACCAATAACAGCGCCCTCCTTGTCTTTATGCATTTTAATTTTATCAATCTTTAATCGTATAGAAGCAAAAAACTTGATTGAGTTTCCTCCGGTTGAAATTTTAGAAGGTCCGACAAAGGAAGATGCTAAGCTAGCACGCATCTGCGAAATAAAAATTAAAATGGTTTTAGCATTAGATAATTCACCAGTAATCTTTCTTAAGCCCTTAGAAAGAAGTCTGGCCTGCATAGCTATTTGTGAACTTTCTATACCAGCATCCAGCTCTTTCTTAGGGACTAGAGCAGCGGTACTATCAACTATAATAATATCAATTTTTTTACTTTTAATAAGATTTTCTACGACATCTAAAGCCTCTTCTCCAGATGATGGTTGATTTAGAATTAAACTGTTTACATCTACCCCAACTTTCTCAGCGTACTCGGAACTAAAACAATACTCTGCATCAATATAAGCGGCCACCCCACCACTCTTTTGTACTTGAGCAACAAAATATAAAGCCATTGTACTTTTTCCGCCAGATGGATTTCCTATCAGCTCAATAACTCGTCCCCTTGGAAGCCCAAAACAATCAGTAACTCTATCTAAAGAATAGCAATTTGTTGACTCGGCCTCGATGTTACCTCGTTCATCTTTCTTATTTATCACTGAAACAGCACCTGAGCCGTATTTTTTATTCATTTCTTTAAGAACATCAGATAATGATTTTTCTTCTGACATAAAATTATAATTAATAAATTATTTTATTACTCTTTTTAATATTTTCTATAAATTCCATTGGTTGAAGATTATCCAACGCCCAACATTTTTGAAATTCTTCATCTTCAACATCTTTATAATTAAATGAAGAGTCTGGTATTATATGATCTATACACCATTTTCCTGCTACCCCTCCATAATTTTCTCTATTCATCCATGGTTCAAATTGTTTTTCTAAGTGAATTATTAATTCTTCTACCGTCCATGGAACAAAATCAAAGGTTGACTTTCCACCCTTAGAAATTAATCTTTTTTTTAACCTACTACTAATAAAACTTCTAATGTTTGTTTTTAATTTAAATTGAATATCAGTCGATTTCCTTTTCTTCCTATACTCTTTATCTCTCTCATTCTTTTTTTCTTTATTTTTTAATTTATACTCTTTAATAGAACCATTTTTATTTTTTTCATAATATCTTTTATCTGATTTTCTTTTTGACTCCTTAGCTTTCTCTGGATTATTATTCCTCCAATTATCCCTTGACTCCTTAGCTTTCTCTGGGTTATTTTTTCTCCAGTTATCACTTGACTCTTTAGCTTTTTCTGGGTTTAATTTTCTATACTCTTCAGTATATCTCCTATTATATTCTTTATATTTCCCATAATTTTTAATTTTTGACCTTTTGCTATACATTTTAACCTTTTCTGGGTTATTATTCTGCCATTTTTTCACATCAACTTTAATTTTATCTATATTCTTTTTATAAGCTCTCTTATTCATCTCTCGGACTTTTCCAGGATTATTTTTATACCAATCTTTTTTATACTCCTTTACCTTTTCTGGGTTATTTTTTCTCCATATTTTAGATCTTTCATTATTACATTTTTTACAATCGCGCCTAACTCCACCAATACCACGATCAGCCTTATAAAACTCTCCTAACTCTTTTACTACTCTACACTTACTACATTTTTTAGTCTTAGTGTCTAGTGAGGTTATTTTTTCCATACGATTTCTTTACACCAAATAAACCAAGACACTCTATTCGTTGTAGATAAACCTTGCGAGAAAATCTACTAAAATAGAGTGTCTTGATCGCAAGGTTATTATTTAATTTATAACCTCATTATACCACAAGTATTTCATATTATCAAATAACACTACTTTCTCGGTGCAAATATACAATCTACATCATGACCATTTGTAATATATTTTCCACCATTATCTTCACACCAATTGCAATCTTCTTGAACGGAAAGTTTAAATCTATCGCAACCAGTTTCATTGACTGCTTGCTTATCTAGACTATCGGCTAAATAAAATCCGCCGACTACAACCAGTAAAGCAAGTAATGCCATACCAATAAAAGTAATTATTTCGTCTGACATATATTTTATATTTATTTAATAATATTCCAATAATATCCAGTTAGAGAATCAAATCTTTTTGTAATTAACCAGAATTTACTTATATAATTATCTTCTTTTATAAAAGACTTTCCTACAAAATACATTGTAAACGGTATTCTAAGATATACTTTTATATTTTTATCTTCTACTCTCATATAATTTTAAAGTTATTTCTTATTTTTTAGCCAATATCCTTTAATATGTTCGTCTAATCTTGTATATTGTGTTCTAGCTCCAAATAGATAAAACCAAATTCTTTTAAATGATGATTTCAGGTTTCTCATATATATTAAATTAGTCTTATTTTTTAATTACTTTTTACTTTTATCTTCATTATTCCACGTACAATCAAACGCCTCTTTATCTTCGTCCATTAGTCTCTCTGCAATCTCCAATTTCTCATAGAATTTATCAGCTAATTTTTGTTCTTTGTTTTCTATTAAGAATAGCATTACATCATTTGCCTTAGCAGACACTCCGGCACCATCTCTAAAAAAAGTTATTTTTATGTTTCTCATAATTTTATATTTTGTTGTTTATAGAAATAAATTATATCTGCTTTACCTTTGAATACTTCTATGGCACACTTTAAATTATGAGTAAATGAACAAAAACCCATCATCCTTGATTTTACCCAAATTGTTCCACCCTTATGTTTTATCCCTGTCTGTACTCCAAATGTATCTTTCTCGAAAGTGTCTGCATTAAAAATGTTCACTCCATTCATATAATTTTATATTTTAATTAAATACGATCCTCATTTATTATTTTTCCATTACAATCCGTTATGTCTTCAAAATATTCATACATATCAAACTTTAATCTTTGTAGCCGTTTCTTCTCTCGTTTATCCTTCTCTACTTTAAATTTGAAATCTATACATTCAATCACAGCTTTCAGATGTCTTTTTTGTAGTCTCATAATTTTATATTTATCTATTTATTAACTTCCAATATCGCATCACTTGGTCTCGATCGCTATCTTTTTCTTTTTCCGACAAATCTTTATAATCTGTTTTAATTTGTTTATTCCAGTTTTCCCAATATTCAGTTGGTATTGTTAAATGTATTAAATCATCGCTACGACTAACAACTTTAAAAGACTCTGCCATTATATATTTTTGCCAATCAGACCACCTTTGATGTTCTATATCAGCTAATCTTTCAAACATTTCGCTTTTTGGATATTCATATATTTACCCTAATTTATTTAACAATTTAATATATAACTGTTCGTTCACGCCTTTCACATAATCTAAAAAGCTCATATCTTTCTTCGCCTTAACGACGACAGACTGACCATCGCTTTCCTTACTCTTAATTTTAGCAAGCTTTCTCACGCCAGGTGTTTTCAGATTTCTACAGATACTACAAATTCTTCTATGAGGAGTATATGTTTCGAATTCATTCCCACATTTTATACAGATTTTCTTCATCTTTATTTTGATTATTATTTAATAAGTTGTTTAATAATTTTACTTGCGTCTTTTTTTATTAGTTTTAAATCCAATTCTTTATAACTAAAACTATTAATATCCACTGTCATTCCGATTAAACTCAATTCTGGTGGTATTTGGATATGCAATTCATGTATTTTTTTAGATCCATCTTTGTATTCTACAATATCAGCATAAATTTCATTTTCATCTTTGTAGTAAATGCGCTTTTGATAAAAACAATTAGCGTGTTTATAAAATAAACTATTTTCTTTTATTTGGCATTTTTTCCAATCGTTCATGTATATTTAATTTTTATTTACCAGAAGATGAGAGGTAGGGAGTCAGTCAACTACTGATAATCTAGACAAGTAGCTATCTCTTGAAACATATCAGCGTGTTCTTTTTCCTTTGACCCTACTTGAAGAACAATTACTTATATAACCATAGGCTATACTCTCATCTTTCAATAAACAAATTGTTATTTACTATATTCTATAGAGGCGATTTTGCCATTGGTCTAAAATGAGATATTTGTTTCGGAAATCGCTATCCGCTCAATGCCACGTCAACTCTATAGAATGTAATAAACAAACTCTTATTTACTAAAGATGGCGGTAAAGGTTACTCGCTTGGATAGCTTACGATGAGACTGATTACTCACTACTTCCAATTAATTATCACCTTGTCTTAAGTCAATGACTAACGCTGTGTTAAGTAGAGCCTTTAGAATACTCGCCACCGTCTTTAATAAACAAATTCTATGTCTTATTTAACCTTCTTTTCTCTTCGTACCTTTTACTTGCCTCAGCCTGCCTTCGCCTAACTTCCGGATCTTTATATCTTTCTCTTTTATAACATCTGCCACACAAACCTTTGGCAAAATGCTTCCTAGTTGTTGAGCCACACGATTGACACGCATCAAACAATAAAGAAAATCTTGTACCATTCGCTATCTGTTCGGCAAACTTTTTCTTGTTTCCTCTCCTCAGCAACATCAAATCATATCTAGCTTGACCGCGTTCACTAATATAGTTTTCCTTCAATCTACTAACTGTATTCTTTTTATTTTCAGTTTTAATTTCATTTATTTTTTCCTTTCCAATCATCTCTGTACAAATTTGTCTGACACGCTCACGACTTAAACTAAATTCAGTAGCGACTGATTGCATACTTTTCAGTTCAAGGTATCTGTCAACTACAGACTGTCTTTTATTTTTGAGTTCGTCTTTATTCATAATTTTTTATATTAACTAAATAACCGATAGGCTGGTATCTCTTCTCTCATGCCGTCTTCTTTTGTTTCTACTAAATAGAAATCAATAACTTCATATCTAGGATGCTTTGATGTAGAAACATTACATTCTTTCCTTGTTTTACCAAGAATTTCTACTTCTTCAAAAATATCTATTTCACTCCACCACCTATTTCCCCTAATCGTAAATTTAGCGTATGCTGTTTTCATAGTTTTAATATAATTATAAAAGTGGTGGTGGATTTTAAGGAGAAACCCACCGAAACCTTATTGTTATGAAGTATAAACTTTCCAGACTTCTCCGGTCTTTGTATCCCAGAGTAGTCTTTTATCGTCTTTACCCCATATTTCGTCATTCTCTGCGAATGAACTGAGGAACTTCCAGCCATTGTTCTGTAAATAATCTTTACTTACTTTCTGTTTTGCTTCCATTGCGTTCTCCTCTATTATTTATTTTGGTGAAAGTAGATAACAGTTAATATTGGTAGAATACCATACATTATACTACCAACCAAAAGTTCTGTATCATTATCAGACATAGCAAACAATAACATTAGACCAAGAATTGCAATCATAACCCATGATACAATTTGAATTGCTAATTTCATACTTTTATTTTAATAATTAAATAACACAAACGAAACCATCACAATTTGCTATCTCATACGCACAAGCAAATATACTTGTAATAACTAACAAGAAAAAGATCCCTACAACAATTAACCAATGTTTAGCTCTCATAAATTTATTATTAATAATTAACTCTTACGTAAGTATATCACACAAAATAAAATATGTCAAACATTACTCCAAGCCAAGTGATATTATCTTAGCTGACAACGAAGCCTTCTTCCGCCAATCTTTTTCGTTCTTTATGCGCTCTTTCAATTCTTCTATTACCTCATTCACATTAGAACCAGCAATACCAACTTCATCACTATTAAGTTTAGACATGATTTCTTCTATGACTAAATCGTCAAGCTCTAATTCCTCAAGTCTAGTTTTTAAATCACCATTTTCCATTATTTTTTAATAACTATTTAAAATTTGTTTAATTGCCTCAACAAAATTAGATCCATATAACTTCCTGACTAAGTCAATTCCATCTCCACCAATCTGCTCACCAAAATCAAACCAACTATTAGTATCACAATAAACAACTAACGATGCCTGTTTTTCATTTCTCCACGGTGCTTTATAATACAATCTATCAAAGCTTTTTCTAAGTGGTTGCTCTGACATAAGATATTCAATTTTTACTTCCCGGGCCCTATCGACATCATCATCTGAAATATGATTATCGTCGGTTATATATTCACGATTATTCCACGCCTTAATTTCTTTCCAATATTTATTAATCTCCTTAGCTGTCGGACAGATATAATTATTATAAATATATTTCCAATACCATCTATCTTTTCTTTCTTTAGATTTTAAAATAGTCTGTAGCCAATTGATTATATTTTTTGCGTCAATTAGGATTTGGTTAATCAGAAAGCCAGTTCGCATTTCTTTTACAAGTTCTGAATTTTCTCTCACGAAAGACTCCACGAATTCATTCTCATCAATTCTTAATTTACTTTTATAGTCATTATAAAATTCTTTTACCTCTTGATCCAGAGATACCAAATCAAAATAATCTAAATCTAAATTTTTTATATTAATCGTCATAACCAAAATTTTTAATTTCTTCTGGGTCAATTGAGATTGGCATGATAGTATTATTACTAACACCGAATTCCATGCTTGGTAATAAACCAGTAAGTCTATTTTTTAATGTTGTTATCACACCGACATCATCAAAAAAATATTGCTTAATACCATTCACTGTTTTAGCATTTAATTTTCTAGTTACACAAAAGACATAATCAGATAGTTGTCCAAGTCCAGCCGTTTCAGCTATGTCATTTAATTGGATAGCCCTGTCTGAAACTTTCTTAACGTGAGCAACCAAAAAAATAACAACCGATAAATCCATAGCAATTAATTTTAGTTCTTGGCATATGTCTTTTAATATCATGCGCTTTTGATCGCTACTTTTAATGTTGGTTGGAGATAGGTAGTCTAGATGGTCAATAAAAACAAACTTAGTAGCGTGCTTGACATAGCCCTCATTAATTTTTTCTTTTACCCACTTAAGATTTCCGGATGTGTTATGCTTTGGAGTGAAGACCAATAGACTGTCATCGTTTACTCCCATTTCTTTAAACCGAGCATAGATATTATTGACGGGCATTTCATAACTAAAAAATAAAACAGGGAAGGACTGCTTCGACATATTGGCACAGATGTTTGAACAAGTAAGTGTCTTGCCCTGTCCAGGTAGTCCAGTAATGATAACTAGGTCTCCCATTCTAACTCCGCCCATCATAGCCTCATCAAACACGCTATACCCAATCGGATATGGCTCGGTGTATTGGCCATCATTAGTTATGGCATCTGAAATATGAACGACATCATCATCGTTACTTATTTTTTTGTAGGTAGAGAGTGCCTTATTCATTATTTTTTATTTGTGGTAATTTAATAAGTTTATTAAATCTCTTTTTCTAATTTCTATAATATCATCAGCATCTACTTTAAAATAAGTCCATTCTACACTCATAGCATCACACCAATTTCCTTTTCCGCAAATAGAACAACTTCTAGCCATCTTTTCCCAATAAGAAATGGCTTCTTTTTCAGTTTTAAAATATTCTGGGGTAGAGCCCTCATTCGTTCCTGGCAGATAAACTACACACCAGTTAAAGTTATTTTTCATTATTTTTTACTTAAACCATTTGTAATAATCTAACTGCTCTTGTCCACCAGCTTTTATTATGTGTAATGGAAGCTTTGTTTTTATACGATGTATCTGATATAGAAATCGCCCGACTCTCCCATTCCCATCCTCGAACGGATGAAGAAACTCAAACTTTACGTGCCAATCTTTTACCGCGCTCTCTCTTTCACTCTTACTTTTCATTGACATTGTTTTTGTATTACATTCTTTCAACCAAAACTTTATTTGTTCTTTTAATAAATATTCTGAAATAAAACTCTTCCTTTTACCGCCAATAAAAACATCACAAGTTCTAACCTTTCCTGCTATGTCTGGTCGAAGAGTTCTCATTAACAGAAAATGTATTTTTAAAATATACTTGCTTGTTATATTACTTTTATTATCAAAGGCATAATTCCATGCTTGAATAGCGTCATTAAGAGCAACGCGAGATGTCACTCCCTCGATTGCATTACTCTCTTTTAAAAATTGTAGTATGTCTTTTTGTTTGAGTTCTATCATCTGATTTATATTAATTTATCTATGTCTTTAACATTAACAGCTTTATCGTCTATATATAAATCACAGCCCAGCTTTTCTAAAGACAATGCGTGATAATAAACTCCATTTTTAATCAGCCACGCCTCTGTCGTCTGATAATATTTTCTGTGTCTGGCAGAATAAATAATTATGTGATGCCCAGCACGATAAAGTTTTTCAACAATTTCAATATTTTTTTTGATTGGTTTTGGATCGCTGTCGTTCCAAAATTCTCCTTCACATAATACACCATCCATATCAACTGCTATTAATGAATTTGGTTTTAAAATAATGGTAAATTTAGATCTAATAAATAAATCACGCAAATTATTATAAATTTTTTCTTGATTTTCATCTTCCCACAATTCATATCTATCAAATATTTTTGTTAATTCATTTTCAAAATATTCCATATTTTCCATTGTGCATTTTTTGCACATTATACATTTAATTTCCACGATGTTATAATACCTCTATTCTCAGTTATTAAACTAATCATTTGCTTTGGTGTTTCAAAGTCAGCACCAATTTTAATGGCAAACGAATTATAACCAACGAGAGATCCATTGCACATAAAATTTCCGCCATCCTTACATTGATGGAAATGACAGAAGAAATCATAGTCAACTGTCTTTGCCTTATTCCACTGACTAATTTTTTTGTTAGCCGGAATAAAGATACCACCAATACCACCGCCATATCTAATTGCATGACCATGATGAAAACGACATTTAAAACCTAGAATATCTAAATACTTATGGTAACTGTCATTAATGATAAAATTAATAGATTGATTATGTTTCTGTAGATTAGCATACATGTATGTTTCTAAATTATTACCAGCCTCAGTAGATATTCTTGGTTTTTTTGTGATGCGAGAATTACCAGTAAAACCAATTTTTCCATCTCTTCGTGTTATTAATGTTCCGTTATTGGTTTGGATACCAACATAATTAAGTGATTTATCAATAAATTTTGACCTAACCTTTTGATTTCTTAACTCTTTAAAACCATTGGGATAAATATAGGCTACATATATCATTTCTCTTCCTTTAAATCCACTAATTAGCGGTTTGTCTTGGAAAGAAAAATTAATATTATTTGTTATACAGGCAATTTGAATTATATCAATATTTGCTTTTTCTACAGACGACCATTCTATGTGCTTTTTACGAAAAGTTCCGTCTGTTTCACCAATAGTGTTTATAACTGTTAGTATCTGCTTTTTATTTAATTTACTAAAATCTTTTGGAAATTGTTTTTTATTATTTAATAATTTGAATATTTGTCTTGCTTCATCTCCGTATATTCTTATAAGAAATGGTTGTAAAATATTTGATAAAGATAACGTTGCTTTATGAATAGTATATTTAATATTCATTCCATCTAAAAGGCTTGTTAATGATTCTATTTTCCTTTGTTTTGATAATTTAAACTGAACTCTCTTTTTAATTGATTTATCGCTATATTTAGCATACTTAGATGAATCAACAAGTGTCCCGTCTGTAACAACCCATGTTATTAATTTTAGCTCATCGTCGGTATATGGTTGTTTTTTATTATGTGTATTACCAGAATATCTAAAGTCACCTCTATCACCAATATCAAATTTATTAGCTTTAACAAACTTTCCTTTTATAACCAAATTATGATCTGGTGTAACCAATTCATTTTTATGAGTTGACTTTATTTCTATACCACCATTTTGAGAAAACTTCTCAATAGCTTTTGGTTTGCTATATTCTATTTTACCATTTTCTTTTTGAAAGCTAGCCACGATATTTTTCTTTGTAATATCTTTGGCTAACACAAATCCGTTATTAGTTAGTATTTCTGTATCTTCGCTAACACAATGATTACCCACATTACACACGCAAGTTATTTTAACATTAACATGTTCTTGAATATAGTGAAGCATCGAAGCTATCATACTTTGGGCCTCAATCATGGCTGACATTACATCTATTGAATTACTCTCCATTAATTCTTCGTGTATGTTCCCACCAATGAAATCACCGCCCAACTGAATAACAATCTCCCTTATGTTAAATACTTTTCCCCAATTATCATTTATAACTTTAACTGCCGAGATTGCTAAGTTATTTACTCTCTGTTTCGCAATTTCTAAATTAAATTCATTTAGCCCGTTAGTTTGAGCCATAGTAATTACTTCATCTAGATGCCAATCTGATGCTTGCAAAATAACAACCGCATCTTTGATCCCAGCCTTAGTGGGTTTAATATTATAAACACTATAATTTTTTTGTAAATCAACAATAGCTTCATTGTTTTTTTTAAGAATAACAATTTCTTTAATTGCTTCTTTAAGTTGTCCCTTGACCACCGTACTTTCTTTTTTTTCTTGAAATTCATTAGTAATAGATTGAATATCTATTGGTTTGCCATTGTATGCTGGTGGTGTTCGTAAGCCCCAGCTTCTTATACGGTGATCAATTTGATTCCAATTTCTGTTCGGTAATAATTTTATTATTTCTTTCCTATCATAAGCACTATCTTTTTCATGTTTATTTAACCATTTTTTTACGATTGTTTCTTCTTTATTTGTCCATTGCATAGGTTTATTTTACATTTTATTATTTCATTCTTTAAAAAGTTTATAAAAATAACTTTTATCTCCATTTGGAGTTGGGAGTAATATAATTTTCTTTTGTTCTTTAGTTTTCATATATATTAAATTAACTTATTTTTTATTATGTTTTTTTATTATGTCTATACAAACATTTCTGCCAGTTTCTAATCCTCCAAAAAAGTCAGTTTCATAATCAAGCATATTATCTCTTTCGTGTCTTATCTCTTTTATAATTCTATTTAGTTCTTCTTTAACTTTATTTTTAACTGCCTTAGGAGATAAAAAATTACCATCTGGAGTAGCGAGTATAATAGCTTTTCCTTTCTTACCTTCAACAAAAAATTCTAATAATTGTTTGGTAGTTTCTCCAGCCATTCTTGATTTGAATATTCTTAATGTTTTCATATATATTATATTAGTTTGAAACCAGCTTTATTTAAAAAGTTTTTTAATTCTTCTTCTGTACGTTTATTTTTAACCCATTTATCAACCATATTATTATAACTTTTATCAAATTTACCATTTGTTTCAAACCCAACATAAATACCATTTTTGAAACAATGACAATGTCTTGAATTATCTTTTCCTATAAAACAATACTTTTTCATATATATTAAATTAGATAATAAACCAATCATCTCCAGCAATATCACCGAGAGAAATAATCCAAGAATGAAGAGTGCCGTCTGCCTTATGTAAAGTTAAAGTTTCTTCTTTCGATAATAAGCAATAAATTTCTTTATTAGCCCACTCTTCTCTGGTGATTTTTTTTCCACTCACTGCCTGTTTTACAGCATCATAAAAATTCATTTCATTTTTTAGTGGTGATTCTTTTGTTACATCTGGTATTACATCGGGAATTATTATGTCTCCACTGCCACCTTCAGGTGGCAGTGGACTGCTTGTATTTTCTTTCATAAATTTTTTCATTATTTTTTTAAATTTCATATATAATTTTTTATAATTTTTTTTCATATTTTCTAAAATGCTTTGAAGCCATAAATTGAGCTGTGTGAAAATGTTTTTACCTAGTTGTATATTTTATCAACTATCTAGCTACAATCTACTGGTGGTATCATTTCTGGCTAAATTATGGCATCCTAGATGTGCTTGTCTGATGCGGTTGTAGTCTTTTAAACCTTAAATACCTTTCGATAATTAAATTCACAGTTAATAACGCTATGTACTAGTGCTATAATAAACTTAGACATAATTTATTAACTATAAAACAATATGACCATGGACAAAGAATTCTTTAATAAATATTACTACACCGAAAAGTTATCTTTTCGTAGTATTTCACAGAAAACTGATATTTCCGTCGGAAAAGTGTATAGATCTTTCAAAAAACTTGGCTTAAATCCAATAAAACATAAGGTATGGAACTCTGGAAAAACTTGCTTTAATGACAATAGAATTTTATCTGGCGTAAATCATCCAAGATGGAAAAACAAATCTAAATATTATATTGACTTTAAACTCAAAAGAAAAGAAATTATAAATGGTATTACCAAGTGTGATAATTGTAATAAAATTGCAACCATTTTACATCATAAAGATAAAAATACTGACAATAATGAATATAACAATTTAATACCACTTTGTTTATCTTGCCACACTACTTTACACAATAAAGAACGTGGGACGACTGTATATAAACATAGTTGTAATTTTTGTGGTAAAGAATTTATTGTTTTACATAATAAAAATTGTAAACAACAATTTTGCTCTTTATCTTGTGCATCAAAATATGATTATATACATAACAATAATTTATATAAACATAATATCCGTGATAAAACAATTTATAATAAAATGTGCAAATATTGTAAAAAAGAATTTACTACTAATCGTCAAAAACAAGTTTTTTGTTCTTATTCTTGCGCTGGACACTTGAAAAAGCACTAACGTCGAAATTAACTCTTTCCTTATATTCCTCGATCTTAGCATCATTCCATTGACTTACTGGACGTAGATAGCCCACGACCCTTGCTTATGAGTACACCTCACAGGGCTGTCTTTCGACCTTGTCGCCTGTGGGTGTACTGTTGTTTCCTTCCTTTTCCATTTTTGTAAATATTAACTATTAATTAGTATATCACATAAATAATAATAAGTCAACCATTTCTAAATATTTTCTATTTCAATAATCTTAAATTGTTTTTTTCCCCATAAAAATCTTCCTGCAAAATAAGTTCGTCAACTTTAATATTTTTAATTTCGTTGTACGAAGAATTTCCATCTCCTGACGACAAGAGTTTGTAGTATTTATTATTTCGTTCATAAATTTTAACCACACCATTGTCGCTAGTTATTTCCAAATAAACCGTAAAGCCAACTTCGTCTTTTTTGGTTCCAGCGAATTTGTAGTATGGCGTTAGTAGTTTTTCCGTTCTCTGACACCAAAAACTTTTTTTCTCATTCCACGCGACAACTGCTTTAGCGAATTCACCGTCTGTCAGTAAAAACTTATTATCTTTGTCGTAAAAAATTTCCTTCATCCGATAATTATGTTATTTTTTTTATTATTTAATTTACTCAAATCCTCGTCTATATATTTAGAAATTGATTCCATTGTATATTTGAAATCCGCATGCTCTTGTAAATAAATCAAAGTCTCAAATATTTTTTCGTTTGAATATGGGTTCAGCGATCTAGACGCACGAAGATTTCGTTTTATAAATTCTGCCTGATGCTCTTTGCTTTTGAAAGTGACTCCTTTGAATTTTGCAAACAGTCCAATTCGCTGGATATGTAATTGTTTGTCCAATAACAAATCAGGGATGATTTCAAGATCAGTTTCCTTATCTGATTTTTGCTTATCTAGTTTTTTCTTTTTTTTTCCCCTCGCGGATTTTTCCGCAATATATTCAACTTCCTCTTCTACTTCAACTTCAACTTCAACTTGCGGTAAGGGTCTAGAAAAATTTTGAAGACCCTTCGCCACTACATCATTATTCTCTTTAACATTAGCTAAAATATTAACATTTTTTTTTTGCTGTTTTTCTATTGACACTTTGTCTAATAATTGCCCTTTTTTTACGTCATTTTTGACCCTTTTTTCACTTTCTTTTTCTCGAACAGACCCTTGAAGACCCTTAGAAGGGGCTTGAAGACCCTTCAAATATCTATCATTTTCTTCTTTGATTTTATTAAAAATATCATCGTTTTCTTCGAACTGTTTTTTAATGGATTTATTGACATTATCAGATACCTTACTACTCACCGGTTGATGTTTTTTATAATTTTTTATATAGATCCAGCCATGTCCATAATATATTTTTTCACTTACTACAAACTTTAACAGAATTTTATCCCAGTCTTTTATCCCAGTTAATGGCTCAATAAGTACTTCTGAAAGTTCGTAAAAACCAGAAACATGACAATTTTCATTTGTCAAAATAAATAGCCACAAGAGCTTTTCATTAGTAGATAATGATAAAAACCAATTATCTTGCCATATTCTTATTTTTAATTGTTTATATTCTGCCATTCATTTTCATTATTCTTCATCTTTTTTTTTAATACAATCAAAAAAGCCAATTAAGACGTACTTACTGGACTTGCGGAACAGTAAACCAATATTTCTATTGATTTCGTCTTAATTGACTTTCTCAATTGTGCAAGTATTTTAAGCATATTTAAATTTATTTTATTTACATTTCTTTTGCTACATAAGTATATCACACAAACTATTTGTTGTCAACTGTATTTATATTAGTTATTTTCTTTTCATTGTGTCAAAATTGGTATGTGGCGATCTATAAACAGTTTCTATTTGAGATTTAAGCGACCAGAGATTTGTCATAAACTGTCTTGGCTCAATTGTTAATTTACCTTGCCAAAATAATTTAATAGTATTTATTAAGTCGTCTGTCTCCTGAAATAAAAAATAGCCTATCGGTTTTTGTTTTAGGCCTTCTATTTGGAAATCGATCCCGTCCATTTCATGACCGAGTGTAATTAGCGTTGAAGCAAGATACAGGTCTTTAGTGGAAAATTGTTTAATGTCTTTTTCGTTTTGTTCATCTTCTTTTTTCATTGTTTTTAATTTATTTTTTATTGTATATATATTATAGCACAAGTATTTTCACTGGCGCTAAAAATGTTTCTGTAATAGTAGTTGACAATAAATGTTTTGTGTGATATACTTATATAAGTTAAGTAAATTTTAGAGGGGAGTATCATTGTGAGAGTTAATCTCTCCGTTCGGTCAAGCAGTCTGCGGAATAATTCAAAATATCAATGTAGTATATAAATACAGACATATTTTTATTCTAGCAAAACCGAAGACAATAGTATCTCCCTCTAAGATTTGTTTATTGACACCTACATATTGACACTTTGAAAGGTAGTGTTGAGAGAGATTGGCTCAATAGCGTTTCTTGGACTGACGAGTTCTGTGTAGGTGCTAGTAAATAAGATTTGTTTATTAAAAGATGAGAGTGGCGGAATAGATAAACGTTTAAACTGTGTTAGCTAAAAACGCAAAGTTAGGGAAATGACCTCGGCAGTCCTTTGCGAAGGAAACCCTTGCAAGGTCGTGGTTGGAAAACCAATTGGAACAGACAGGCTAATAATCCCAAAACGAGGTATATGGATTGATTAGTAAGCTAATATGTAGGGTGACTATACGAGTATTGACATTGGGTCATCTCCCGTAGAGGGTAACCACTCGGCAAATCCCTACCCCTCATCTTCTAGTAAATAAGATTTGTTTATTGACAGTTGAGATGTTCTTACAAGTGGAGATTTCAACAAAACTGAACTTGTAGGGAGTATATGGTCTGTTCCGCTATAAGTCTTGGATATAATTGCCCGAGAACTATATACTCCCCAGCTGTTAGTAAATAAATAATAATTAAAATAATATGATAAAAATTAGAAAAGAGTTTGTTGAAATAACTTTTTATATACCGAGCATATCTGGCAGTCCTTTAAATTGTCTTTGGAATACTGGTTGTGGAGTATCAAAAGGATTTAAGTTCTTTGGACTTCGTTTTATAAAATACGACAAATTCTTTAAAAGAAGATTAGTAAATTAATAAATTAAAATAGATATATGAAACAAAAACTAAAACAAATCTTAAAAACAAAAACAGGTATTATTATTCTTTCCATTATCCTTGTAGTAGGAATAGTAACCATTACTAATGCTATTATTAAAGGAGTAAATGAAACAGTAGCTTTTATTAAAAACCCAATTCCAGCTTATGCTATTAGTGAGATAAGCATAGGAGATAAAGAATACAAGTATAACGACAAAGTTCCTGTTAATGTAGTAATTGAAGAAATAAAAAAGCAATCAAAAGAATTCGGACTAGATGAAAAGTTTATGCTGAAACTAGCCTTTTGTGAAAGTTCCTATAACAACCTAGCAGAGAATAAGAAGTCTAGTGCTGAGGGCGTATATCAATGGCTTTATGGAAGTTTTAGAGGCACTGCTAGTGGCGAAGCTCACATAAGTAGATTTGATTATAAAAAAAATATAGAAGAAACTATGTTAGCCATTAAAAGAGGCGAACAATGGAGATGGGAAGAATGTTTAAAATAAAAGGAGGAACACAATGGAAGCAAAACAAAAGGTAAGTAAAGACTATTTACAGAACAATGGCTGGAAGTTCCTTAGTTCATTCGCAGAGAACGACGAAATATGGGGTAAAGACGATAAAAGATTACTCTGGGACACAAAAACTGGAGAAATCTGGAAAGTCTATACTCCATAACAACTGAGTTTGGCAGTTCTCAAAAAAAACTGCCTCTTAATAATAAACTAAGAGTATTTAGATCAAAAATCTGATAAAGCTATTCAATGGAAATAAAAAACATAAAAGGTAATTTATACCAATTTCAAAAGGAAGCTGTAGAGTTCTTAATAAGTAAGAACGGACGAGGGTTGTTGTCATTGGACATGGGATTGGGAAAATCATTTACTTCTCTCGCCTACACTGCACACTCCAATTTCACAAAAATTATTGTGGTCTCTCCGGCATCAGTTAAACTAGCATGGGAGAATGAAGTGAAACAATGGACACACTTAAAACCGCTAATGATCAACAGCAAAACAAAATTAACAATTGATGAATACGACACACACAATATATTTATACTAAATTACGACATACTAATAAAGCATTTTAAATTTTTAACCAGCTTCAGATTTGACTCGCTGATAATAGATGAATCAACTTACATAAAAAATCCTCGTGCCAAGAGAACGAAAGCAATCAAGAAAATGTCAAAGAACATTTCGTCAGTAATACTTTTAAGTGGAACCCCACTATTATCTAGACCAATTGAACTTTTTACAACACTCAATATTCTAGATGAAGATAATTGGAACAATTACTTTCGATACGCATATAAATTTTGTAAAGCGTGGCAGTCTCCCTGGGGACTTGATGTTAGCGGGGCCTCAAATATACCAGAACTAAGAGAGAAATTATTGACCTATATGTTTAGAAAAAGAAAAGATGAAGTTCTGTTTGAATTACCAGAAAAAAGATTTATAGATATTCCAGTTGAACTAGATTACGAGACAAATAGAAACTACAGACTATTAGAAAATTCTTTTGTCGAATACCTTAGAGATATAAAAAATAAAAAGACATCTGAAATAAGGAAGTCTTTGAAGGCAGAGCAATTAGTAAAACTGGGCGAGTTAAGAAGGCTAACTGCAAACGGTAAAGTAAAGCCAGCTGAAGAAATTATAAATAGTATCTTAGAGAGTAAGCAGAAGGTAGTTGTCTTTAGCGCGTTTAATGAACCGCTAGAAATTTTACATGAAAAGTTTAAAGATATTTCAGTTATTATTACAGGTAGTTCGACTGACGTTGAACGACAATCTGCGGTAGACAATTTTCAAAATGACGACAATATAAAAATTTTTTACGGTGGAATCCTCAGTGCTGGCATGGGCATTACTTTAACGGCAGGTCAGAATGTATTATTTATAGATCATTCTTGGACACCAGCCAGTCATCATCAGTCTATAGATAGGATACATCGTATAGGAAGTAAGTTCAATTCTATTTCTATTTATCAGCTATATGCAGTCGGTACGATAGACGAGAAGATGAACGAAATACTAAATGTGAAAGAATGTATCTTTAATGAGTTAATTGATGGTGGTAGTACACCTACTAAAGTTGAGACTGATTACGTTAATAAAGTAATCAAACAATATGAAAAAATTTGAAATTAAAATGAGTAAAGAAGTTTTTGTCGACACAATAAAAGAGTTACAAGAACTAGATGAAGCTACAGATGGATTAAACAAAGAGTTAAAAAAACTAGATCCAGACTTTAACTATATTAGTTTTGGTGAACATATGGATTTAATAATGAAACTATTAAGAATAGCAATGAACGATGAAGAGTGTGATTGGATTGGTTATTATATTTACGAACGAGATTATGGAAAGAAAATGAAACTCGGTGATATCGAATACGAAGGAAAAAAATTAAACATAAATACATCAGCTAAATTATATGATTTCTTATTAAATTATAAATAAAAATTATGTTAAAATCAAAACTTTTTTATCTTTTAGGAATGGTTGTTGTGGTTTGTGCTATATATGCTGGATATTATATAGGAAATTATTATCAAAAACCAATAATACAAATCGTTGAAAAAGAAATTCAAACAGAAGTTGAAGTTGAAAAGATTGTCTATAAAGACAAAAGTTGTTTTAGAAAAGATTGTTTACACTACATAAATGAATGTATAGGAACATTTGCTTATAAGGCAATTACGAGTACGCCAGAATATAAAGCTGGTTCTATATTCATAAGAGAAGCAAGCCAGACTTATTATGATGATTTCTGTTTTGAAGAAACGAATGAAAAAACTAATTTTGTTAATCAAAGATGTTATTCGTCTGACAAAATTTTAGACACAAGATTTTTTAAACCAGTTTATTAGAGGATAATTTAATTAACATAACCAAAGGTCGAAAAAAACATTACTAACTAATTAGGCAATCAAAAGCCAAAAAGGAATTAAATTTATGAACGACATTTTTAGTGATGACAACAAAATTACCGGTAATTGGTGGAAAAAAGATGCGATTGGTGCGAGTATTAGCGGAACATTTATTGGTAAACGTCAAGCACAAAATAATTTATCTGGTAATATGGAATGGGTATATGAGTTGAGAACAGAGGATGGTGAAATTTGGAATGTTGGTGGAAAGCCAGCTATTGATATGCAAATGAGACACGTTCAACTTGGACAGATTATTGGATTTAAGTTTACTGAAGAAAGACCAGCTAGGAAACTAGGTAATAATCCAACAAAAATTATTCAGGTTTTTGCCCCAAAGGATAGCGTTGACCAAGAATGGTTAGATAGTGAAGATGGCGCAAATGCAAAGCAAGAAGCTAGTGCTAATGTAAGCGCTGACGTAAACACTGAGGCTACACCAGAAGCAACTGATACAGCAGAAGACGAGATTGACGTTAAGACAATTCCGTTTGCTGATACTCCAGAAGAGAAGACTAAAATGATTATTGCTCTAGCTCAGGAAAAGTTAGGTTGTAAGGAAGCAGATGTAAGAACGGAAGTTATGAAAGTTACCAAGCTCGGTTTTGTAGATAGCAATCTAGACGCTATCATTGGTGCTTTAAATGAAATGAAATAATAGTTTATTTGTGGCTACCCATGTGTCGTGGGTAGCAATAAGTTAATTATTAAATTAAAAGAGATTTAAGACATAAGATATTTATAATTGAAAAATCTGCATTATCGTTAAGAAAATTAGCTAAAGAAGAATTTATTAATTATTTACAAAGATGAAAACCTTTATTATAACTAATATAAAACAAGAAGATTTAAGATATTTATAATTG
>Ga0222640_1000188_pt1 | contig 20458 bp, 33 predicted proteins | sample AntAcemetagen187_FD_181144 | JGI IMG/M metagenome (GOLD analysis project Ga0222640, IMG submission 181144) | Saline water microbial communities from Ace Lake, Antarctica - #187 | ecosystem: Environmental > Aquatic > Non-marine Saline and Alkaline > Saline | place: Antarctica: Ace Lake... | reverse complement strand
TATGAGAATCCACCAGCATTAGTTATTGATAACAGGTACCAAGCGAGAATAAGCAAATTACACGAACTCGAAAACACAGAATTATTAAAACAAAGAGATTACAAGATAATTGCTGTAGATTTAGTCGATAAAACGCATTATAGGATTAAAAAATGATTACTAACAATAAAAATCAAGGGTTTACACCAATTAAACAAATTATAGCAGATGACATTTTTAAAGTAAGAGGTTATCCAATCGATTCTTTTGATTACATAATAGACATAGGAGCGAATTTAGGAGTTTTTTCATTATTAACTACTGTGTTATATCCTGAAGCTCGTATATTCGCATATGAACCATGCAAAGAAACATATGGATATTTAGTTAAAAATGCAAATGGCTTTAATAATATAGAATGTTTTCAACTCGCTCTAGGAGATGGTAGTGATCTTTATTTGTCCGAGCAAAAAGATCATACTGAAAATTTCTTTACTGAAAAATCAGGTAAAACTAAGACTAAAACTAAAAAATTATCAGATATGGTTAAAGATATAGGAATAGATATTGATAATAGTAATTATTTGATCAAAATGAATGTAGAAGGTGGTGAGAAATTCTTACTTACAGATAATATATATAATGTAGTAAAAAATTGCAATCATTTTTGTATGTCAATTCATTTTCAGTCATTGAATGGATGGAATTCTGAAAAAAATGATAATTTACTAACGTACAATGAATATTATGAATGGACAAAACAGTTTGAATCAACGCATAACGTGCTTTATTATAAATCAAGAAAGTCTAAAGGTTATGGTCACTATATCTTGAGAAAAAAAACCACTTTATAATGCTCTTCCTCTTCCTATTGGTCTTAATGGATACCCCTTAAGTATAATAGGTACAGGTGGATTTATCCATTTTTCGAAATACATTCGATTACTTGTTTCTTGGGGTTTCTTTAACGTTCTGATATAAGAAGCTTTAGCCCACCAAAAATTACCAGAATAATGGTCACATCTCCACATGATACCACATGTATCTTCTCCTGAATCTAAGACTTTAACACATTTTTCCCAGTTCAAGAGAATAGCATCGGACATATGCTGTCTCCATGGTTCCGATTTAGTATTGGGCGGATAAGATACTCCCTTTGTATGTAGATAATAAACATAAAATTCTTCATCAGTTTCGTTGCATACTCTCCACAATTCTCTGAGAGTCGGTCCTTCATATAAACTTAAATCAGTCCCAGCATACATTGTTTTAATATTGTCATTAATTCTATTTTTATATTCGTAAGCTTTTGGACCTAGATAAACTTTAGTGAATAACTCTGTATTTTTGAGAAGACCTCCAGCCTTCAAGTATTCCATTAACTCACTAACGATTGATTCCCATCGATTTTTATGAGTAAGTATTGTCGCTATATGAAAAAAACCAAAGATCTTTGGAGATAAATACTTTTTCTTTTTTTCTTTTTTTACCTTATACCTTATCCTCATATGATATTTTTCAAAAAAAACAAATAAAATCCTTTATTTGTGACATGTTTTGATGTATAATTAAACAGATATTGGAAGTCGTATTTTTTAGATGTACTAACTTGGAGACTACGAATGTCTAACGACGAAACAAAAATGGCGATAGTTGATGGACCAAACGCGAAAGCTGTAGCATCAAAACACTACAATTTCTACTTTGATAAAAAAACAGGATTTTTCGCCAGATGGGGAAAAACCAAAGAAGATGATCCAGATTTCTCTCCCTTCGGACCCGAGATAGCTGATATTGAGATTACTACATCATGTAAAGGTGTACCTGGTGTATCTGGGAAAAAGTCACCGTGCCAGTTTTGTTATAAGTCAAATACTCCAAACGGCAAAAATATGTCCTTAGAAACCTTTGTTAAGGTTATGGAGAAGCTCCCTGAGACGGTCACACAAGTGGCGTTCGGAGCCGATAGCGAAGCTACTCAAAATCCCGATTTATGGCGTATGATGGAACATCTTCGTAACATCGGTATCATACCTAATATCACTGTAGCAAATATAACAGATGATACAGCAGATAAATTAAAGAAATATTGTGGAGCAGTAGCAGTATCCTGTTATGAAAATAAAGATATTTGCTATGATTCTGTAAAAAAATTAACAGACAGAGGAATGGATCAAATAAATATACATTATATGATTTGTGACGAGTCTTATGATAGAGCCTTAGAAGTTCTTAAAGATATAAAGAACGATGAAAGACTAGCTAAATTAAACGCTTTTGTTTTGCTATCACTGAAACAAAAAGGTGGAGGAGAGAATTTTACAACTCTTTCTGAAGAGAAATTTAAAAATCTAGTTAATACCGCATTAGACGAAAACATATCTTTAGGATTTGATAGCTGTTCGTGCCACAGGTTTTTGGCGTCAGTCAAAGATCATGAAAAATATGATCAATTTAAGATGAATGCAGAACCGTGCGAAAGCTCTTGCTTCAGTACTTATGTTTCTGTAGATGCTGAATTTTTCCCCTGCTCTTTTGCAGAAGGAGCTAAAGGATGGGAAAATGGTTTAGATGTCGTTAGTTGTAATAATTTCGTAAAAGATATATGGAACCATCCGAGAACTGTAGACTTTAGAAATAAACTATTGTCTAACTGTAGAAATTGTTTTTTGTTTAAAGTTTAGGAGAAAAAATGAAAACTAGAAATGGATTTGTTAGTAATAGTTCAAGTAGCTCATTTATCGTTCTTATGGGTAAAAGTTTTAATCCTACAGACGAAGAAATACAAGAAGCTATATTGGATTCAGGTTATGACTATGACAAAGTTACTGTCCGATATATAAAAGATCGTATCGAATTAGTTAAAAAAGGTAGCCACCTTCAAGACTACGACAATTATCTAGCGATCCGTGTTATAGCAGAGCTATGCGATAGAGCAGATATTATTTTGGACCGATTAGATGTCGGATCAGATCGAGGGCTCCTTTCAAACGCATTGACCGAAAAGAATAAAGAATTGATTCAAAAAGCAGCAAAGGAATTAGAATGAAAACTAGAAATGGATTTGTAAGCAATAGTTCAAGTACATCATTTACGATAACGAATACATCAGATGATGATAAAACAATTGTAGACTTCATTAAAGAAAACCTACACCTTGTAGATGAATTTAATGAATGTTATGCTTGGCACGAATATACGCGAGAACAAGTAATAAAAAGTGCTGAAGATCATTATTGCGATGATAATTATTCTTTTTCCGGAAAAGAAAAGAAAAACATTGCCTTTGGAGACGAAGAAGGAACAGTTTTAGGTACAATATTTGATTATATTCTTCGTGATGGTGGAACCTCTAAAAGCTTCACTTGGAAATTTGATCAATATTATAGATAGGAAATTAGCATGAAAATTAGAAACGGATTTGTTAGTAATAGTTCAAGCAGTTCTTTTATCGTTAAAAAAAAAGGACTTAACGAATTGCAAATTTATGCGATTCATAATCACATAAAAATAGTCAATGAAGGGATTTTCCCTGAGTGGACAGGTGAAGAGCATACAGATGAGGCATGGAGCGTAACAGAAAAATCTCTTATTATCGAATTGTCTACTTGGATGGATAATTTCGATATGGAATTTTTCCTTAACAAAATAGGCGTACCAAAAGAAAATATTACAGGAGAAGAATATGAAAATTAGAAACGGATTTGTCAGTAATAGCTCAAGTAGCTCTTTTGTCGTAGCAATCAAAAAAAGCGATAACGTATGTCCTCATTGCGGAAGAGGCGATCCAAACATATTGGGAATGATTGAACAAGATCATAGCTCTTGCGAGACAGAGATGGAAGGAATAGGCATCGATGTAGTTTTAGAATTCGCTGACGGTTTATGTAAATATGATGACTATCATAAAAAAACAGCAAACGAAATAAAAGAAAAAGCTGCAAAATATGAAAACGAATGGGAATTAGCTGTTTTCTCCATATCTTATCACAACGAAACTTTAAACCAAATGATCGAAGAATCGATATCAGCAGGAACAATTGAAGTAATATATAAAGGTTAATTATGAAAATTAGAAATGGATTCGTAAGTAATAGCTCAAGTAGCTCTTTTATAGTCGTTCTAGATAAAAATCCTATGGAAATAGATGCAGTCGAGTTGCGTAAACTTCTTTTTGGAGACGCAACAAATCTAAACACATACGATTATACGGATTCAACTACGCTACTTGCAGAAACAATACTAGCAGATCTTCAACTAGAACATAAAAGAGGGAAAAGAGCAGAAAACGATTACTATTATGGAGTTAAAAGTGTTCAAGGTAAAATGTCAAAAGAAGATCTTGCCGAGAACATAGCTTGTGGATATTTCGATGGTCACCCTGATTTTTCCGGTAATAACTACTACTATAATACTGAAGATCATAAACTTGAAGAGGAAGCTAGAAAACAAGGCGTAGAGGAACCATATCGAGATCCAAAATGGAGCGAGTTAATTCAAAAAGCTTGTAAAAAAAGATATGTAGAAGAAGAAAAGATGACAAACGAAGCAGCAGCAGCAAAAGTTGCAGATCCGTTTTGGGAAGAACATAAAGATAAGTATATTTATCTTCTTGAATATAGCGACAATGAGGTTTCGTTGGGATGTACTTTAGAACATGGCGGCGTATTCGATGAAATCCCTCATATAAGAATAAGTCACCACTAAGGAGAATAAAATGAAGATTAGAAATGGATTCGTAAGCAACAGTTCAACCAGTTCCTTTTATATTTATGGCATATGTCTAGATATAGCTGAAGACGAAATAATAAACAAATTTAAAGAGAATACCACAGAAGAAATGCAGAAAATGATATTGGCTAAAAATAATGAAGCCGCAGCAAAGTCCTCATATAAACATGAGTTCGATAATTTTGAAACATATATAGATAATTTCGGTGAAGACTTTTATGAAATGGTATATGAAATAGGAGAAGTATTAAATCTTTCAGTCAACCAACCCGAATATTCTGGAACTTATATTGGTATAGATCCAAGCGATATTGGCGACAATGAGACAGGTAAAGAATTTAAAACTCGCGTAGAAACTCTTATCAAATCTTTGCTTGGAGACGATATCACAGGATTCGGTTGGCACGAAGAAGCGTGGAGAGATGGTTAATCATGAAGATTAGAAACGGATTCGTAAGTAATTCTAGTAGCTCAAGTTTCGTAGTCTTTGGTTTCAAAGTTAAGAGTGATCCAGAGATGATATGTAAACTTCTATCATTATCAACAGAAAATATCAAACTCGATAAAGATGATCCGGATTACTATAATGATGAACTGTGGGATTTCATATATACCGAGACACGTCATCCCAATAATATTGAATTCGTTATAATAAACGACGATTCTAATGAAGGTGTTATAGTCGGAAAAGAAATAGCGGTAGCAAGTAGTAGCAAAGATTTTTATCTAAAAGAAACTAGTTTTTCTACGAAAAACCTAAAGACAATGGAAACAAGACTAAAAGAAGTACAACAAGAATTTGGAATTGAGTCAGAAATAAAGCTATTTACCGGCATGCAAAGCTGTTAACAATAGATTATTTTAGAATAATCCTCCAAACCTCGATACAACACTAACAATTAGATTGGAAAACTATGGGAACAATGTATTTTAAATGTCCCGTTTGTGACAACTACATTCACTTCAAAGACAAGGATGATAGATTCCCTGTCAACTATAAGTTGAAATGTAAATTCTGTACCTCCATCTTTGGATTTATCCCCAAAGTATTTGTAAGAGCAGACTTTACACTGAACGGTGAAGAACTTAAAGAAAACGAAATAAAAGACATACTCGAATTAGATGAAGACGACGATGATGGAACAGTCTCAACAGAAGAGTTGGCATCAGTTATTGACGAATTCGAAAAAAATCAAAAAAATTAAAGGACTCTTATTTTTTCCTTGCAAAGTGTATAGATATCGTGCTATAATGCCGATAGTTAAATTGTAAGCATGTTCTATTAAAGGCATGCAAAAATAAACGAGATAAAATGAAGACTCAAAAAAACATTACGACTGCTCAACAAAACGCTATTGGCGTAGTCGCTGAGTCTCTATCCTCGTATTATTCATATCTCTTGCTGTCCAGTTTATGTCTCTAAGACATAATTAGGATTTGCTCTAAATTTTCCCCTCCTTTCGTTCCCCAGTAATTTCCAGCAAATCAAGAGTAAGAGATACTTTATAATTAAATAAGGGCAAGATGCACAAATGGCAGTGCGGTCGGCTGTAACCCGGCTCTCAGAAATGATACCTGGAGGTTCGAGTCCTCTCTTGCCCATCAAGGAAAGTAAAATGTTCTACAAGCAATGTAAGTTAATAAAAAAGACAGACAAAGGCATGATCCAAGACGTTCGTTGGATTCCCGAAAAATATGCTAAAAGGAATAGTATCCTAGAGCTTCATATAAATGGAGAGTGGGATGATGGTTGGAAAGTGATGTCTGTTGGAAATAGAATGGAAGATAAAAATCTACTTGAAAGAAGTAGAGATCATACGAAGCAAAGAAAAGCTTCTGACATCTAAATAAAGAAAATACGCCCAAGTAGGCCAAATGGAGAGCCGCAGATTTTAGGTGTCTGTGATTGAAAGTTCGAATCTTTTCTTGGGCATATATGCCACGTTGTCCGAGAGGCGAGGTTACGCCCTGCAAAGGCGAGTACACTAGTTCAAATCTAGTACGTGGCTTAAAATTGGAGAGTAGCGTCCATGGGGACAATCAGTCCTGAAAACTGTGCCAGCCGTAAGGTTGATGGTTCGATTCCTTTATTCTCCGGTAAACAGACTAATAAAAAGCAAACTTGAATTATAAGGCACGTATTGTTATGATTCTCTACGCTTTAGAATTAGTTCTTAAGTATCCGGGTTCGAGTCCCGTACTTTTTATTAGTCTGTATTTTGGACAGTGATGCCGGGATGGCCTGGTCGTCGGTTGCTAACCGAATGGAGCGAAAGCTTGGAGATCGTCACTTCCGCTGTCCGCTTATAAGCTCCTATGATGGAATTGGTAGACATGCAATTTTCAAAAAGTTGTGCAGAAATGCGTCCTTGTTCGACTCAAGGTAGGAGCATTGAAAAGCCCCTGTGGTGGAATTGGCAGACACGCCAGACCTAAAATCTGGTAGCGAAAGCTGTGTAGGTTCGACCCCTACCAGGGGCATTAGACAGTAGAGATATTTATCAATTAAACCGATAAAGAAGTATGTCACAGTGTTTACAATTTTTTATTAAAGATAATCAGTTTGATATTATATCTTTAATCAAATCAAGTTTTGTAGAAAAGAATAAGAATTTCGGTCCAATCATAGGATATACATATTCTACGAATCGTTCATTCATAGATAAAAAAGGTGGAGAATGGTTTAGGTTTATTTCTGATTGGGATTATGAAAAAGAACCAGATGCCGTAAAATACAGATACAGACTTCATGTTGACGTAAAACGAACGTGGAGAAAATATTTTTCAACTGCTAGTGGTATTGATTTTGTATTCTCTTCCAAAAAAAATGCAAAAAGAAGTTTAAAGAGAATTAAAAAAGGAATAGACATTTTTAATCAAACTGGCGAATTATAGACCTCCTTGAGTATTTGTGTTTTTCAAATCTTATATAATCTATTTAGAAAGGAATTAAAATGGATAACAATAACAAAACCATTCTTTGTGGAGTACTGATTCTTGTGTTCTTGCTAGGACTATATGCAGGATTTTTGAGTTCTTGGTTCCTTCGAATTGACATAGCCAATGCACCGACCCAAGAGCAATGCAAGCTTCTGGGGGAACGTGACATGAGTTGGTGGGCATTAAATGATAGAGTGTTGATTGACTCACCAGGTTATGAATATCATGGGTTGGTGGGCAAATTGAAAGTTTGGAGAGAAAATGCTGGACTGTGGAATGTATGGATACACGATAAGTCAGGCGATATTCAATGCCCCAATCTTAAACCAAGCCAAATTCATAATATCACTCGTTCAGAATAGAATCTAAATTGGATAATTGCCAACCTATAAAGGAGTAAAAATGAATAGTTATAAGAAAAAAATTAACAGGCATCGAGATTGTTATAAAAGTATAATTGCTTTTTCTAAAAAAATACAAAAAGCGATGAAGTTAAGTAACAAAGATTTAAAAATAGTTTTTCAAAATGATATATATTGGAGCATTCCAGGTTATGCGATTAAAACAGGTCGGTCGCCTGGTAACGATTGTCGTCAACCAAAAGACATATTAATTGTTGTATCAAAAGATCTTCCAAGATTTTCATTTCCAACAATATCTAATTTAAATGGAAAAACTGAAAACGAAATTATTGAATTGATTAAAGTTTGGTTAAAAAAAGAACTAAAAGAAACTACATTGTAACTTGATTAGACAATAGATATAGTTGATAACCGATAAAGGAATAAAAATGAATTTTTCTGAACCTATAAAAATAGATAAACAAATTATTTTGGGGGAAACTTTGTGGTTGGCGACTCTCGATTTCCGTTGTCCAGTTTGTAAAAAAGTCTTTGAGAGTACAAGCTCAGCATCGAATGCTATCGACGCAATTATTTTTGCTGGACAAATAGATGAAAATGGTTACTATGAATTAATTTGTAGTGGAAAATGTCTGGACAAAGAAAACTAATTAAAAAGAATTTGTGACTAGTCCTTCTGCTATAATATATAGATGAAGGAAAGAAACAAAAAGATCAAGAAAATAAATTATTATTTTGTGACTTGATTAGACGATAGAATAGATATAGTTGATAACCTAAACCCAATAGGAGTTTAAAATGAGTAAGAAGCAAACACAAGCACGACAAGGCGACATTTTCTTTGAAGTAGTTGACGGACCATCTGAAGCTGCTCTCAAGAAGAATCAAAGGCATGAGACTCCAGTTCTCGCTCACGGAGAAGTAACTGGTCATACTCACGCTATCGCAACCCCTCATATCTCAAAGTTTCAGAGTTATGTTGACCCAGATAATGGACACGTTTATGTCAAGTCTCCAACAGAGATGTCTGTAGATCATGACGAACATGGAACTATTACAATGCCAAAAGATGAATGGATTGAGATCTCTCGTCAACGCGAATATGATCCCCTTTCCGCTGAAAAAGAACGTCAAGTAAAAGACTGATTCTTACTTTAATCGAAGCACTACATAAGGAAGAAATAAAATGTCTGAAAATTTTATATCTGAATAGAGTAAAAGAAAGAAAAATCGTTTAATAATCGTTTAGCTAATTAAAACTAAAAAAACTTATGACAGGAGTAGAAAAAATGGCAGATGCAGTAACAAAAGATGTAGACCCGACAGCCCAAGCAGCTAAGATCAAAAATATGTTAAATGGTCTAACCAGATTTGGTGATATTATCAACTCTCATTTGGGTCAGAAAATGGCTATATTGTGTGCTAGATATCAGTATCGTGGTGTTATAGCTCATGTTGGCGAAGACTTTATCGTCCTCGCTAATGCAAGATCAGTGGAAATCTCTGGTCCTTCCGCAAAAGCAACGCCCGAACGAGAAGATGATATTGGTGGATTCGTAATCATCAAGCATGATGCTATCGAAATCGCTTATCAGCCTACTTGGTCGCAAGCTCCGTTGTCTTTTGAAGAAGACGCAGTATCTACAACTAACGAAGCTACAACCTCTGACTCAGTATCCTAATTACCGCAATAATTAAATAAGAGGTAATTATGAGTGATAGAAAGAAGTTTGAGAATTGGATGCGTAGGGTTAGTGGAATCCGTAAACTCTTTCCATTTGGAAAGTTAGAACTCAAGAAAGATATTCTTGGAAGGCTTCATTGTGATGATGGTCCAGCATATATTTCTCCGCTACGTTGTGTTTGGTATCAAGAGGGTAGAAAGCATGGTCTAGATGTTGACGCTTTTGGTTCAACATGCTTCTACTACGAGAATATTCTCGTTCCTCCTCGCTATATTAATAACCCTGAAACTTTAACGTTTGAAGAAGTTATTAATCATGAGAATACCGAAATACGTTATGTCGGAATTCAGATTTATGGTTATGACCGAATGAGGGAAGAGAATCGATTTAAAGTTGTTGATTCTGATGTAGCAGCAGATGGAAGCGAACGAGAGCTTTTACAGTGCGATGGAATCTTTAAGGAGCAATCTGGTTTTGACGATCCTGAACCTATTACACTCATTAAAGTTTCTAATTCGTCGCCGAATGTAGATGGAACTTATAAGTTGTATTATTTAAAAGTTCCACCGAATATGGAGACATGTCAACAAGCTATTGCTTGGACGTTTAACAAAACAGCAGATGATTATGTCCCAGCACAGGAAACCTGATAATAATTTATGGTAAACCTATTGAAAAGGTAGGGTATGTTAACTCATATCCTACTTTTTAAATAACTTAAAAGGATAAAAGATATGAGCGAAGTAGAATTTAATGTTGAAGTATACGATGAAACCGACGATCTAGTTAATGTATACCTGCTTGCTGATGAAAGGTATGATATTTTTTCAGGAGATGGAGCAATAGATATTGCTAAAAGTGCTTCTGCATGGATAACTCCTGAAAGAGGCAGATTTGCAGTTAAAAAGAAATAATTTATAATTTTAAGATGCCCAAAAAAAAGAAATAGGTAATATTTTAGGCATAGATATAGGGAAAGTGAATGTAATTTCATGCTCTAATAATCATATTAGTAAACCTAATAATGATAGACATGATCTTAATTCTATTCTTAAGATCATGTCAAGGAAGAAGAAAGGTAGTAAAGGTTTTAAACGTTGTGAAGATCATAGAACAAATTATATTAACTGGTCAATTAATCAATTAAACCTAGTTAACACCAAACAAGTTAATCTTGAAAATATAAAATACCTTCGAAAAGGTAGAAGAAATAGCCGCACGTTAAGTCATTGGACTTATACTAACATTTTTGACAAGTTGATTAGTAAATGCGAAGAACAAGGTGTCCTTGTGAAACGCATTTCACCAACTTACACGAGTCAAAGATGTAGTAAATGTGGTTGGGTTCGTAAGAGTAACAGGAAGCAGAAAGAATTTAAGTGTGATAAATGCTTTTTTGAGTGTGATGCGGATTTAAATGCTTCTGTTAACTTGTCTCTTAATCTTAGAGCTATTAGCAAAAAGAAACGATTACTTCAGAAAAATAGAACTGGTTTCTATTGGAATGAGGTAAGACAGGAGCATATATTCCCTGTTGCCTTAAAAACTGGTTAAGGAATATTTTTCCATATAATTAGTAACTATCATGAATATCTAATCCATAACTTCAACTTAATAAACATTTTAAACTATTAGGAGAAAAAATGAGTTATATAGAAAAAATAAAAAAACAAAAAGAAGAGATAGCAAAGATTGAAAAAGTTTTAGAATTATACCCTGACATTAAAGAGAATGTAGACAGATGGAGCAACAAAAAACTCTCTTCTTTATCCATTAATTCTGAGACGGATCAAATTTATATTGATTATAATTGTGGATGTTGTGAGGATTCTCCGCTACAAGTCTGGCCGTATAAGAAGGTTAAAGGCATTAAAGTTTTTAGTAATCCAGCTTGTTTCATGGTTGGAGAGAAAAACGAGTGGGGATCCGGAGACATAGAATATGATGGATGGCAAGATAAACTTCGCAAAGAAAACATCACAGAAATTGTGATTAATAAAATACAAATGTTCTTTAACGACAATAAACCAGAAGATTATGAAGATTAAGGAGAAAAAAACGAATACAATGACAGAAACTAAAGTCTATCAATCGAAGTGGGGATATCATCCCTGCGATCAAGAGACATACAAAAAGCTCAGAAAACTCAATCAATGGTTCCTAGAGGCTCAGAGACAAGCCGCCGAGTGGAACCGTTGGAGCAGAAAAGACAAACAAAATAGAGTCACAAGGAAGTTTACTAGAAATGATCAGGGTCAGAAAATCGGTTGTGAGATTATTGGTCTTCAACCAGAACCTTTTTTAGACTCTCCTTTTTGCAAAATTGACTTAAAAGATGAAAGTTGTTGGAGACGATTTGAGTGGACAAGAACTCCTCAAACTTATTGGTTAAGAGGCAAGATCACAAGACTTAGAGAGGAATATTGTTTCCATTTGACAAATTTGTTTGTTAATTCTTTTGGAGTTGATTTTGATTATTATCACGCTAAAAGACCTGTGGCTAAGAACGATGTTACTCCTTTGAGAAATTCCGTCGAAGAAATTAATGCTTTGTACGAAAAAGTTTTGAATTTTAAAAAAGGCTAAAGGATTTCAAATGTAGTTGCCGAATGTGACACTAATCAACGATTTCATAAGGGAAAAGAGCATAATATTGTTTATTATGTTCTTTTTTCTTTTTTGTGAACAAAAATATGCTATAATATGAAATATGAATCCTAGAAATAAAAAGCAATTTAAAAAAAGAATGAAGAAGATAGACAAAGACATCGAGAAAGGTACGCTTAAAACTTATCCTATTGAAGGACTTAAAGAGCGTATGCATGCTCTCAGAGAAAAACAACAGCATTTCCCTCATAACTTCTTTTGGTGGTTGAAAAAATGTAAAAGGAAGATTGGAGATAGTTACTATTATTGTAAATGCTGGGCTTTCCATCCTTACAATAAGATTAAGGTTAAGACTTTACCGCCGACATGGATAGATAGAGATCTTCTTTTGCTTCATTCTAGTTTTTCTATTTTTTGCGATGTTATAGAGAATGAAGAATTGCTTGATCATAAAATGTTTGATCATACTGAACAGATAGAAGAGTGGAATAACCAAGAATGGGAAGACAAACAATCTCAAGAAGAAAACATTAAAATGCTTCAAGAGATGCATGATTCGGATCAAGAGGAAGAGAAAGAGTTGAAGTATCTTTATGATTGGTGGAAGATAGTACGTCCTGAGAGACAGAGGAAAATGAGTGATCCTTTAAATTGGAACTTTGATTCAGACGTAAAACACTATAAAGAAGATACAGATCATTTGATAAGACTGATGAAAATTAGGGGAGCACTGTGGACATGAACATGTTGTTTAGAACAACTAATATTAGAGATTTTGAAACTGGACAGAGAATGACGTTAGAAAAATTCAAAGTTTCACTTTCGGCTACAAGGTTCGCTAAAAGTCTTTCTTGGAGTTCTAAACTTTATTGGTCTTGGGGTTGGGAACGACAGAATGAAGTGTCTTTAAAATATTGGGAATAGTTAGATCTGACCTAACTCTTTAGCATATTGGAACATAGCTTTTTGATTTGCTTCCATTCTGAGAGTTATTCCACCAAGTCTTCTTTTCTTGGCTTTTTTATAACCTTGGTGATTTAGATATTCTTTAGCCGCAGCAGCCCAATTATTAGCATTCATATATCTGAGAGTTTTAGGTGTAGCTCTTGTACCTACATCTCCTCTGTAGACTCCATCAAATATAGCATCTTGTAAATATGGAGGTAATGAATCAAAGTGAGATGTATCTCTAAATAGACGTTTAGCTCTATTAACATGTTCATTTATATCATGTTTTAATAGTTTTTCTATTTGTGGGTTTGTAAGTGTTTGTTTGCCGTTTAGGACTGCATCAAAGTTTACTGTATTGCCAAAAAGTTTAGCAAAGATTCTTCTTGAGACTATTGTTTGTTTAGCTTTTGTTTTGCCGTTGTTAGGGTTTAGCATAGCATGTCCTACGCCTATATCTATTTCCCCTTTATTTCCTATTCGATTTGCTTTATTAACAAAACCTTCGTTATCGATCAAATTTTGACGCATACGATCAAAAGCTGTAGGTTCTTTTTGTACAGGTGCTTGTTCTGTTACTTCTTGTGTAGGTTGGTTATTAATGTTGTTTTGGACTTGTTGTATGATTTGTTCTGGTACGTTTTGCTGTTGAGCTTCTTCTATGGCTTGTTGTTTTAAAGCTGCTGTATCGCCGTTGTTGCTCTTTAGTTTGTTGAAGATATCTGTTTGGGTCCATCCTAGATAGCCTAGTAGGGGAGCCAGTACCATTATTTCTCCAATAATGAGATTGTTAAAAAATCCTGCTTCTTTCATCATTGTTTCATCCAAATAGTGTTCAATTTTTTGTTGATAATACCAGTTCATGTCGATACTATATTCAGCATTACACGGAGATTTCCTTTGAAAAAGATAATACTAATATTAATAGCTTTAGTTTTTTGTTCTGGATGTTATGATTTTGATTTTAATGATACCCCAGATAATTCGATCTCAAATAACCCTCAAATCGAAACAAGATCGGGAGATATGGGTGAGCCTATTTTTGAAGACTCGATAACTCTTGAGGATCTTGTGGTAGAGAATCGTACTAAAACAGAGATCATTGCTCAGAGAGACGAAGAGATAGACGCTCTTGAGGAACTAGTTATGCAGAAGCAAAGAGCTATTGAGAACATCGTCGCTGAGAACGATAAAATTAAAGATGACATCAATACCATAAAATCTATAATGACGACCACAGGACCGACTACAAAGCCTTCTATAGAGTCTCATTTAAAGACTATTGGTAACAGTTCTGATATAATAAGCGGTTTAATTACTGATCCTATTGGATTGGATATTGGACCTGTGGATTTAGATCCTATAGACATTGGTCCTATAGACGTTCCTATAGACGTTCCTATGGAAGGTTCATATGTAGACATTCAGGACAGTAAAATATTTTGGTTAGGTATAATCTTTGGTATTTTAGGATTAGCTCTACTCGCTAAAATTGTGTTTACGAAAAAGTAAAATTATTTAAGTTCTTTATCGAAGTGCAAAGCATGCCACAATAGAGCCAAGCTTTAGCTGACCATTTAATTGACTTATCTTTTGCTAGAATTTTCAACTGTTCACAATCTAAAACAAGTACTTCTATGTCTTCCGTGGAATCATTTTCTGCGGTAGAAGGAACTCCATCTACGTGAGCAAAAACTGTCGTCACTGTTTCGTCTGAGAGTCCTGCCGAATTATACGTCGATGGACTAACGTTTAAAATCTTTTTTATTTCCATCCCCGTTTCTTCTTTGAATTCCCTTATTGCTGTTTCTTCAACTGTTTCGCCTTCATCTACAAGTCCAGCAGGTAATTCTATGATATATTCACCGACAGGTACTCTAAATTGTTTTATCAAAACAACTCTATAGGGATCTTCCATTAGACCAATAACCATAACAGCATCGCTTTTCCCAGTGTTCGTTGATCTACTCGCATATGTCCATTTTCCTTCTTTTCCTTCATATTCATATGTGGCTTCCATAAGGTTTAAAAATGGACCTTCGTTTACTATTTCTCGTTTAATGATTTTCATTTTGTTTCCTTAGTTTTTTTTGCGATTATGGGATGTCTTCTGCCGCTACCAAACGAAATTTTGCACACCTTAATACCTATTGCCGCTTGTCGTCTTTTAAACTCAGAACGATCAACCAAATATATCATTCTGTTATATTGAGTTTTTGCATTTTTAGTTTCAGCCCATTTTTCTACTGTCGGATTGTTTTGGGTTTTTCTGAATTCCTCAAAATCTCCGATGAAGAGTTCAATATAACCATAAAGAATAGGATCTAAGATTTCATAAGGAAGCAAGCTGTCATCATCTTTTTGATCAGGAGCCAATTCTGCACTTGGAGGTTTTGTGATAATATTGACAGGTATAAGATCTTTATTTTTCTTTTCATTAAAATGTTCAGCAAGTCTATAAATAACAGTTTTATAAACATCGCTAATAGGAGCGAAACCTCCACACATATCTCCATAAATTGTGCAATATCCAACTGACAATTCAGACTTATTACCCGTAGCCAGAGGAAGCATACCAAAAGCGTTAGATGCGTGCATTATGGCTGCTCCACGAATTCTAGCTTGCATATTTTGGTCTGCAACATCGTTATAACCCTTTGTCTCCTTTAGACTTTCAAAGGTTTTATTATACTTATCTAACAGTTCCATATGTTCAATTGGAAGAAGATAATCGTGAAAACCAAGATTTTCTTGTAGTTTTCTAGCGTCATCTAAAGAGTGATCGCTACTGTGGATGCTAGGCATTCTTATTCCGTAAACATTTTCTGCTCCGATAGCTTCGCAAGCTAGTGCTGCGACTACGGCTGAATCGATTCCTCCAGAGCTTCCGAAGACAACGGAGTTGAATCCGCTTTTTTGGATATAGTCTCTCAATCCGAGAGTAAGCATATCCCAAAGTAATCCAATCGAATATTCTTCGGCGAGTTTAATTCTTTCCATTACGTCTACATCTATATAACATTCGTTACCTATTGTACATACGTGAGACGTAGATTCAATAGTTTGTTCAGCCTTATACGTAATTCTACCATCTTCTACGATAAGGCTTTTACCGGCAAAGACTAGATCGTCTTGACCGCCAATTTGGTTAACATAGATTAAGTTTCCTTTTGCGAAACTTTCTCTTAGCATTCTGATTCGTTCAGCAGATTTCCCCATAACATAAGGAGAACTATTAATACTGATAATATTGTTAACGCCCATTTCACGATACTGAGCAAGAGGATTAGATTTGTAATTATAATTATCAGAATCTTTATCGTTCCAGATGTCTTCACAAATCGCTAATCCCCATTTTTCCCCATCTATTTCGATAACAGCTAATTTATTGCCTGGTTCAAAATACCTCCCTTCATCAAAGACATCATAGAAAGGTAGCAGTTGTTTTTGATATCGAGCTATAACTGTTCCATTTTTTATAACTGCAAGCATATTCCGGAATGGCTTACCTTGACCGTTATAGTTTTTGTCGATATATCCTACAACGGTAAAGTATTGGCTGCCAGTCGAGAACGCAACTATTTTTTGTAGCCATTTTAGATTTTTTTCAACAAAATCTTGGTTATACATTAGATCTTTTACAAGATAGCCTGGGATGGAAAGTTCAGGAGTTACAACCAAACTGATAGTTGTATCAGCACTTGCCTTGTCCATCGCAAGTTTAATTTGGTCTGTATTACCTTGAAAATCTAAGGGCGTAGTATTAGTTTGTGCAATTACTATTTTCATTACTTTATTCCTAATTTGACAAGTTTTTTGTTATTTAAACCTAGACTGAGACCAATGCAACATTATAAAACTAGACCTAGAATTAATGAATGTATTTATAGACCAAAATCCACTCCAAGAATGCTTCCTAGACCTAGCTAAAGAACGAAATGAAGGTTTAGAGTGAGCATCACTGTAAAGTTCTTCATTTGTATTTATTCTTGTTATCATTTTCATTATTTAATTCCTAACGTTTTTTTGCAAAGATCGATTGCTTCGCTTGCTCCTGTATGCTTTCCGCTAACATCAGAAAGCTTACAAGTATTAATCCAAGGTTCGTTGACAGTAGGTTGTGCCGCAATCATTTTGATTACGATGTTAAGAGGGGTTGCTCCGACATCGTTTGAAAAGTGAGTTCCGATACCGTAACCGTCTTTAATTTTTCCAATACAGAATTCGTGAATCCTTGCTACCTCATTAATATTTAGTCCATCGGAGAAAATAATAGTTTTCGACAAAGGATCGATTCCGAGTTTCTTATAGTGAGCAATAGTTTTTTCTGCGAAAACTAATGCATCGCCAGAATCGTGTCTAACTCCGTCGAATAGTTTAGCATACATCATATCAAACGACTTGAAGAAATCGTCTGTCGTAAATGTGTCTGTAAGAGCGATACCTAAATCGCCGTGATAGACATCGACCCATCTACCGAGAGCGATTGAGTTTGCCATGCTGAATCCGTATTTTGCGGCGTGGAACATAATAAATTCATGAGCTTCTGTCCCTATAGGTTTTACGCTGTGGAGATACGCCAAAAGCATATTGCTTGTTCCGATGAAGGTTCTTGATTTTTTTAGTTCGTTAACAACATGATCTTGAACTTTGAAAGAAAAGCGTCTACGAGTTCCGAAGTCAGCGAAGAATGCTCCCATTTTTTCAAGTCTTTCTCCTTTGTTTCTGGCTAATTCTTGATAAAGATCATTTGGAGGTGAACCAATTGTTTCTTTAAAGTACAGTTCGCTAATAATAGCCATAAGCGGGACTTCCCAAAGAATTGTTCTATACCACGGACCTTCTACAATGACTGATAATTTTCCACCATCTTGACTTATTTTTACTTCTCTAGGATTAAATCTATATCCAGCGAGAAAATCGATGTAAGGGTTAGGGAAAAATGAACAATTTACTTTAAGCCATTGAATTTGAGCAGAATTAAGATTTGGTAGATTTGCCATTGCATCTACTTCCGCTCTAAGTTTTTCTGCAAATCCTACTGTAAAGAGAGTGCCTCCTCTATTAAAGAGAGCATATCTAACATTTGCATTAGGATACAGTTTAATTATAGCATTCTGCATTCCGAATTTATACTGGTCATTATCTAGTATTGATGTTATCATTGGTTCGTCCTTTCGTCTATATTACGTTTAATTTAAAAATCGGGATTTTGTTCCATTTCCCGATAATTTCTATTTTTATGATTTTAAACATTAACTTTTTTCAGTAAATTTAAGATTTTTCCGATTTATATTTTATGTTTGATTATAGCACAGTTTTAGCCACATATTTGAGATTTTTTAACATTTTTTAAAGATGTGTCTACAATTTGCCGTATACTATACTAGCGTTGTAATTTTTGATGTTCTCCTAATTTGATGAAATTCTTGTTGTACCTTAATATTAACCTTAATAGGAGGTCGTATGAAGACAGAAAACATTTTTGATGTTTGGGACGTATATTTAAAAGACAGAGACGATAAAAGTAAAAACAAGTTAGTTGCCTATTATTTTACATTTGTAAACAAGATTGCATCAACATTATCTAGAAAATTGAACAATCATGTTTCTCAACCAGAATTAGCATCTCATGGAGTGGACGGTCTATATAAGGCTATAGAAAACTTTGATGTAACGATGGGCAATAAATTCGAGACATATGCTTATATTAGAATTAAAGGAGCGATGTTAGATGGACTAAGGAAAGAAGACTGGGTTCCCAGAAGCGTAAGAATTAGAGAAACTACAATTCAAAAAGAACAAGATCGACTTCAAAATGCTAGTGGCGAAAAAACAACTAAATCAGAAGCATTGAAAGAATTAGGCATTAATGAATTAGACTATAATAAACATCCTGAGAAATTCCATGCAAGATCTATTTTTAGTATAGAGGCATCTTCTAACCCCAATATAGACGATAATGACAACAAAAAAGACTTCAACGAATATCTTGAATCTCATAAGAATTCATCACCTGATAGTAGAATAGTGAGAATGGAATTCTTAAACAAACTTATTGGTAGAAGGTTTACAAATTTAGAAAAGAATATTGTCTACTTATATTACTACGAAGAATTGACTATGAAAGAAATCGCCAAGCAACTTAAAATTTCCGAATCAAGAATTAGTCAGATACATCAAAGCGTTTTGAAGAGACTTAAAACTAGAATAAAAATCAATCCAAATTATTTTAGTGATAATATTCTTGATATAATAGAAAAATGTAAAAATAGCAATCCTTTGTTCTAGGAAATAACGATGATAAAAGCTTTTGTGGGTGATATAACAGAAATGAAGGTTGATGTAATAGTTAATGCTGCTAATGGTATTGGTGTTTTAGGGGGAGGAGTTGCAGGATCTATTCGTCGTGTTGGTGGTATAGAAATACAGAATGAAGCAAGAAGAATATGTAAGAACAAGCTCAAGGAGGCTGGCGAATGTTATGTAACTGGATCAGGCGATCTATTTGAAAACGATGTAAAATACATTTATCATGCTGTAACCATGAAATATCCTGGTGGGTATACGAGTCTAAATATAATTTCTAAAGTAATAAAAAACGTGTTTAAACAATTATTATTAGATGATATAAAATCTGTTGCGATGACTGCTTTAGGAACTGGAGTCGGATCTCTAGAATGTTCCTCAGTCGCAAATATAATGGTAAAACATGCTAAAGAATACGATAACATACTTGAGATATACTTTGTAGACAAAAACGAAAACTTCATAAACGAAGTTAACAAGATTTTAAAAAATGACAGTGCAGAATAGCAATGTGATAAATAGTCCTACGCTTGTTTTAAACAAAAGTTTAGACGCTATTTGTGTCGAACCTTTTAAAGATACTTTAAATAAAGTCTTTTCTTTTCGCGCAAAATACGTAGATAACGAAACATTCCAACATATGACATGGGAAGAATGGTTTGATATGTTTTCTATAGATATTGAAGATGAGGATTATGGCTATAAATGGATTAATGTTAATAGATTCAAAGTCAGACTTCCAAGGATTGTCGCTCTTACAGAGTACAATAAAATTCCCCATACAAGAGTAAGACTTACAAGAAGAAATCTTTTGATAAGAGACGGTTTTCGGTGTCAGTATACTGGTGCAAAAGTTACATCTAGAACTGGTACAATAGATCACATTCTACCAAAATG
>Ga0222640_1000186_pt1 | contig 20507 bp, 28 predicted proteins | sample AntAcemetagen187_FD_181144 | JGI IMG/M metagenome (GOLD analysis project Ga0222640, IMG submission 181144) | Saline water microbial communities from Ace Lake, Antarctica - #187 | ecosystem: Environmental > Aquatic > Non-marine Saline and Alkaline > Saline | place: Antarctica: Ace Lake... | reverse complement strand
GTCGTTAGAATGTGAACCCCAATGATTCAACGTCGGCCTGGAATGCCTCCAGCAAAGCAGGCAACCGGGCTTCGAGTCGCTCTTTCAATCCAGGGGCGGTAAGGTCCTCGTCGGTGGCATCGGGCCAGTACTTTCTATTTCCCAACAGCGTTATTGCGAGTGTGCTACCAGTATCCCGTAGCCACTTCAGTGCCTGTTGGTCATATTCACTGTTGTGCTTCTCCGGCTTGATTGTCTTGTGTCCAGTATACATAATATTGCCGTCAACCCGTGTCGTCGCGTTAGTTTTCATCGTCTCTACCCCCTAGGCTATTCCGAATACTTCCCTACATAGGTGTATTTGTAATACTGTTCAGGATGAATCTCTCCATCCTTGCAGAGCCCATCCGTCCAGTTGTTGAATTGCTCATCGATCATAGCCTGATCATCCCGGTGGTCGTGGAGCCAATCCGCATGCTCAGCGTCGAATCGGTCTGACAACTCCTTTTCACAAGTGATGATTGACGGGTGTATGCATCGCTCTGATATGGCGTACAGTTCTACCATTTCCACTAATTCTACGTTGTTCCACATTTCTCTATCCCCCTCACTTAGGTTAAATCAACTCGCAGGCCGCACTTGTGGCAATCATCCCACTCGCCCCGTTTCAGGCCATGCACCTCGTTACTGTGATCGCAGTCCGTGCGTACAATCTTGCGGAGTCGGGCTTTTCCTCTTGTGGGCTCAAATTGTCTTATCCCCCTCCTTGTTGGCACAATCGCCAGTGTTGCGCCGTGGGGACGGCGCTGGGCTGGGGATAGTGTCAGTCAAGATTACCGTTTGCGTCGACTGGCCTTGAGTGATTCCGCAATCTGTTCATCGGCCGACTGATTACAGTATACACTATGATCGGGTGGAAACTTGACTATATGCGTTCTATCAGCCGTAGATTCTCCACTTGGTTGTCCGTGCGGATACCGTTGATATGCTTCACAACGTTGTATGGGTTAAAACGGCCCACATGGGCCTCGTAGACCAGCCGATGAACCAGACAGGTCTTTGGCTTACCAAACCGGCTTAGCGTCACCCCCCGATAGCCGCCCGGGGTGATAAAACCATGCAGCGGGCGATTGCGGGCAAAGCTCCACACCATACCGGTATCCGTCACTCCGTAGTTCGGGTAGCCGTGGATACTGACGGGTGATATCAGGCGGTCCTTGTAGAGTATGAACTGTTCCATGCGCTGTTTCTCCTTTCTTTTTAGTTTAGCATATTCGGGGAGGAAAGTCAAGGTAAATCGTTAGGAGGTTCGGAAATCGTTAGGAGGTTCGGGGCTTTTGGGGGGTGTTCGACCTCCTAACGATCGGGCAATTACCCTAACCTTGTTTTTCAAAAGCAGGTTTTTGGGGGTGTAAAGGCTGAACTACCCTACCCTAACCTTGTTCTGAAAACTATTTTCACTTTGGAGAATTGATACCTCCTAATCCTAACGTTAGGAGATATACTGTTTGAACTGCGGTGTTATACTCTATCTATTTCTTCCTTTAGTCGGGGTAAAGGGGGTAAAAGAGAGTTTATGGTATCTTCCGGGCTGATTCTTTACCTTGACCTTGTGGTTATCGGTCGGGGTAATGGGGTGGTAAATGGGGTGTGGGTTGGGGTACTATGGCGCGTAGTAGCAAAAGTGGTGAAAAATGGGGTGGTGGCGTCTTCTCAGACGCAAACCACCCCCACATTAACCTATTTGCGAACGTTTCTAGGTGCCTCACACCTTGTCTAAGGGCCAATCTATCCCACGGCAGGCAACGGTAGGGTTGGGGTAGGGTGTTAGTTCAAATGACTTTTTGAGTTATGGCGGGTTCGTGTTACTTCTGGACCCATTCGTATGCGCCACCCCCACTAAAAAAGGCCCCTTCCTGGGGCCTAGCACGCCGCTCAGTGGACGATCTACCCCAGGTGGTATGCGGGGTGCCTGTATATCTCGCAGCCACCCTTTGTGGCTGTTATCCGCACAATAGACCGCCGGTTGAGTATCAGGATGGGGATTTTGTTCGGCCGGCTGATAGTTCCCGTGACATCACCCCCGGTTGCAGTATCACCCCAGTGAAATCGAACGCGCGTACCCTGTCGTCTGATACTCTCCATTCTCGTTGACGTTCTGTGGTTCCATTCTTCAATCCCCCAATGTCACCCGATAGTAGTGTCACGCGCTTCGATTGCCTCTTCCTCTGTGAGGCAGACAAGGTCAAGGTCGTCTTGCGTGACATAGCCGTACTGATAGAGCCCGTGCTTTACTGGCACGCGCACCTCGTCCAATCTAGTCTTCCACGTCTTCGGCTTGCCGTTCACCCTCCACCTTTGCGGCGTGTTGTCTGCGTTTCGGTTGAGGACGTGATAGAGTATTGTCCCCGGTGACAGCGCCTTGGCCTGCTCTAGTGATAGTGTCATTGTGTGTGTCCCTTTAACAGAGTGCCATGTATGCCAGGGCCGCAAGCCCTAGTATCGTCAGTAGGTCGTCATCAAATAGCCAGTGCATCGTGTGTCTCCCTAGTACGTGTACTCTACAAATACGCCGCTCGGGTTACTCAGTGTCCATGCAGCAAAGCCTAATGTAACGTGTGTGTCTCCTGCATGCCGCACCATTGCAGCTACACAGAGTATAACACACGCTTGGCTGATGTGCAAATATATTCTGAGATTCTTTTTTGTATGATGGAGCGCACGCGTGTGCGTTCATCTATGCGGGGGTGGGGGGTGGGGGGTGGTACCTTTGCGCTGGGCTCAGTCGGTGTCGGGTCCCCGGTGGTAGAGCCAAGCGATAGATCAAAAATTCCAAAAATATATAAAAATATACATTCCCGACCCCGCGTATCCGAAATACCCCCGCCCACGTTAACAAAACTACATCTGCGACAGTATTACAGAGGGGCTTTATGTGCCCCGAAACAGCCCATAAGGAGCAAGAAATGGCCATGAATGTCGTCAGACTCACCTCAAATGCCGGAAAAGCGGCGGCACCAGGGGCACTTTCCGCTGATCCGGTCACCGGAACAGGCCAAACTGCCACAGATGCGGTCACAGGTGGCGACCATACGCTCACTGTGGTAGGTGGCAAGAGCTATCTGGTCATGGCGACGGACGTTGGCAACTTTATCTTCGGGATCGCGGCCGTAACCGGTGCTGCCAACATCTCGTGGTTGTGTCCAAAGAACCAAGCCATCGTGATCAACATGCCGGAAGGCGAAACGAGCCTCCACTACATGTCCGATACGAATGATGGGGTCATTTATCTGACCGAGATCTACAGAAATCCAACGAATCAGTAGTAAGGGGAACAACCATGGGTGAAGAATCAACAGTACAGCTGAAACTCACAAAGCAGGAACTCGGCATCCTCGTGCAGGCCTTTGGCGAGGTCAACGTGGCCGTGAAGTTCATTGATGAGGTGATCACGCCACTCAAGGGCAAGCTGGAGGAGGCCGCTGGGAAGTTCGCTGAGGAACACAGCCCCACCACTGAGGAGGAGGAAACAGTATGAGTGAGAACAAACAGCTGCTCAGCATCATGGCAGCGGCTCTCGTGGGCATAGGCCTGGTCGTATCCGGTCTCCTAGTAGCACCAGTCGCCCTCACTGAGGTGCTCGACAACCGCCTGCCCGACCTGATCGAGAATGTGCGCCCGGGCGTCGTGCATATCTCAAAGCTAGGGGAGTGTCAGGGATCAGGGTGTCTCATCTCCCCAGACGGAATTTTGTTTACAGCAAAACACGTGAGTGACGGGAGGCCTGGTGACTACGAAGTGACGCTTGATGGTGGGCGTAAGTTCAAAGTCAAGCCCGGGTATGTGCTGGAGGATAGGGAGAACGACATCACCTTCATGCAACTCGATCTCGCCGGGGCCGAACCCAACCTCCCCTACGCAGAGCTTGCAACTGACAACACGCTCAGGGTGGGGTCCAAGGTCGTCATCATGGGTTCATCCCTTGGCCGGGACAACTTTAACTCTGTATCCGTTGGCATCCTGTCGGCCCTCGAACGCGATCTCTACTCCCGCAACGGCTGGGAGCAGTATAAGAGGTACAACTGGCACGTGATGCTGCAGAGTACGAGTCCAGCGTATCCAGGGAATTCTGGGGGACCCATTTTTAGTATGCGGGGTGAGGTTATTGGTGTCCTTGTTGCTGGACAGGACCCATGCCTTAATTTCTCGGTACCCGTATCCCGTTTCGCTGGTACGGTGGACACAGTTCGGGATTGGTTCCGATTGGTGCGGTTTAACATAGTAGGAGAGGAAGAGCAGGAAACATTTGACACTGCCTATGAAATACAGCAGTTGGTAAACGCCGTTGATAGGCTTAGCAATGCAGACTAAGGTATGCACAATATTACCGCATAAACCATGATAGGTATACGACGATTAATCTGGCTAAGTACGGGTTGACGCTGGATGACTATAACACTATGCAGGAGGATCAAGGTGGTGTATGCGCTATCTGCAGTGAAGCAGAAACGGCGAAGTCACCACGTGGACATACGCGGTTGTTGACAGTAGACCACTGCCACAAGACCGGGGGCTGCTGTGTAGTTCCTGTAATAAAATGCTCGGATTTGCCAAGGATGATCCTAGGCGGTTGCGGCGAGCAGCGTACTATTTAGTGAAAGCGGGGAACCATGAAATGTCTTAGCGACAACATCATAGTGATACGCGGTGAGAACCAAAGCGAGCGCAAGGGCATCCTACTGCCCGATTCAGCCCAGGAGGAATCCAACAAGGGTGAGGTCATCTGCATTGGCCCCGACGTCAAGAGCCTTAAGGTTGGTGACACTGTCCTCGTGCCGCTGCTCGCTATGATGCGGGTCAAGCAGACGGGTATCTTTGATCTGGTAGTTGACGAGAAGCCCGCCCTGGTCCTCAAGGAGGAAGACGTGGCCGTGGTTTGGCCCCAGGATGAGGTCCCCATGGCTACGCATCGGTTTGGCAGGGCTAATTGACATGAGCGGCAAAGGCGACAACCGTAGACCGAGGCAGATCTCCCGTGAGGAGGAGGATCTGCGGTACAAGTACGCCTATGGCAAAATGACTTTTGAGCAGTATTCACAGAGATACCATGCCCTCAAGAAACGGGGCCTGATCATCCGAGGAGGTAGAGCGATATGACCCCAGACATGACCCCCCTATCACGGCTGGTGGCCTTACACGGCGGCATGGGGGGTATGTCTGTCACCTCGGGGGGCAGGGACTAACGCGTGGAGTGGCTACAACAGATCTTCGATAAGATACTGTCGCTGATACCGACGCTGGTGATGATAGAACCGACCGAGATGGCTGCTCGTATAACTGGCGGCAGCCATTACAGGGTGCTGTCCCCAGGGTGGTACATAGTGTGGCCACTGATCCAGAAAGTCATTGCCATGGAGGTCGTGACGCAGGTAGTCGACCTGCCACCGCAGACCATACGCACCAAGGATGGGCAGGAGATCGTAGTGTCCGGTGCTCTCCGGTACCACATCAGTGATATCGAGAAAGCCCTGTTTGCAGTGCAGGACATTGATAAGGGGCTCGCTACGCTGGCCCTTGGTGTGATCCTTGAGTTCGTGCAGACTTGCACGCTTGAGGAGTGCCACAACATCGAGGCCGTGAAGCAGGAGCTACGCAAGCACCTGGCCGGTGCCGCGCGGGGTTGGGGCACTAAGATCGAGCAGGTCTACCTGACTGATCTTGGTCGTGTCCGAAGCCTGCGGCTATTTGGTGACAGCAGGGGAGTCATAGATGCCACGTAAAAAAGCTAAGAAAAAAGTTGAACCACACCCCCACGGCGATGATCTCCGCGAGCTTGGCAACAAGCAGCGAGCCGGTAGGGCTCTGAGTGAACTGATCCGCTCGGTGGGCACAGAACTCACTGAGGTAGTGCAGGACACCAGCACCGGTATCCTGGGCCCCCCGCGTATCATCAGTAAGGCCGAGGCCCTGGCGAGACAGTGCTGGGCGATGGCGCTGCCAACAACTGATGAAGATGGCACTGTCACGCCGGGCAGCATAGATTACGTCAAAATTGTGCTCGACCGCTCAGACGGTAAGCCTGGGTCTAACGATACCAAGGCTGATGATGGCAAGGAGTCCGTACCAGATAAAATCTCAAGGCTCAATACGGATAGGCTGAATACGATGGCGGGTGACGTTATAAGGGACGCTGATGCTGACTAAGGTATGTTCCCGGTGCGGAGTGGAGAAGAAGGCAAGTGCGTTCGGGAAGTCCCCAAAGGCTGGAGATGGGCGTAAGAGCTGGTGTAAGAAGTGCTATAGCACATACAACGCAATGAAACTAAGGGAACGCATAGAGAACGATCCCCTATATGTCCGGCGGCAGAGCCTCAAAACTAACTACGGGATTACCCTTGAACAGTATGAGCAGATGTGGGAATCGCAGGATGGTATGTGTGCGATTTGTAAAAGACCAGAGACCGTGACGTACGCCGGGGCACTGCGACATCTGTGTGTAGATCATAACCACAGCACCGGTAAAATACGGGGGCTGTTGTGCTCTAACTGTAATCAGGCAATAGGACTGTTGGGAGATACGCCGGAACGGTGCATTGCAGCTGCGGATTACCTAGTGGGGCACGGTAAGTAATGGCTGACACCAGCATAAAACCCGAGCTATCTACGCCATTCCCATCCGGGCGTAAGACTTGGACATGCTCCCGGACGGGCCTGATCGTGCCCATGCGCGAGAGCGAGAATGTGGTATACCGCGAGAAGCTGCTCCACAGGGCTAAACACGACCCGGTGCTGCAGAACGACCTTAAGGCCGCGTGTAAGGCGTCGGTGTTGTGGTGGGTAAATTCCTTCTGCTGGACGTTGTGGGAGCAGGAGATCGATCCGACACTGCACCGTAATATCCCGGCGAAGGTGTCACTGCATCCGTTCATCACCTTCGAGAAGCAGGACGAGGCGTTTGAATTTTTACTGGAACACTTCACGACTGGGAAAGATTGCCTGTTTGACAAGAGTCGTCAAATGGGCATGTCGTGGATTTGTGCTATGTTTAACCACTGGTTGTGGTTGTTCAGACCGGGCACGCAGATACGTGAGTTAAGCCGCGTAGAGAGCCTTGTGGACTCGCCGATCAGCAAGTCACTGTTCTTTAAGCACGACACGATCAACACGTACTTGCCAGAATGGATGTGCCCCCCGGGCGTACTCAGGCGCGGACGGGATAACCGAACTACTATGCGCATCCATAACGAACTGAACGGTTCAACTATAGCTGGTGAGTCTACTAACGCATCAGCACTATCAGGCGACCAGTGCGCCGTTGTTCTCCTCGATGAGTTTGCTAAGGCAGATAATGGGGAGTCTATCAAACGGTCTACATCGGCCATGACCCCGTGTAGAATTGTGAACTCGACAGTTAATCTCCCCGGCTCGACTTACTCAAACTGGAAAAATAGTGGCACCATTGACGTGTTCGGAATCTACGCATGGGACCACCCCCGCAAAGGTGCGGGCCGTTTCGTACTACAGGATGATGTTACCAAGGAGTACCGTATAACCAGCCCGTTCATCGAGTCAGAGATTGAGCGTAATGGCTGGAGGGAGGTGGCACGGGAAATTTACGCTATGGAGAGCGAAGTTGGGGATTCTTTCTTCACGAACACCGAGATTGACAAGCACGCAGCCATGTATGCACGCAAGCCGCGCATGCAGCTGAACATTGAGTTGCGTGACAAGATCTCAAACGGCTCTGTGGCCAAGCTGCTGCTACGTCGTCGGGACCTAACGGCCGTCAAGCTGACCCGGGGCCCAAAGGGGGACCTGTCTGTTTGGGCCCCGTTGATAAAGGGGCGACTCGACCAGACCAAGACCTACACGATGGGTATTGACCTGTCGAGGGGGCAGGGCGGTGACACGACAACGGAGTCCGTCGCTTCGATCCGATGTGATCAGACAGGTGAGATCGTCGCCAAGTGGGCTAGTAAGACTGCCCCGCCCTACGACGCCGCGAGAACTATCGTCGCTTTGGCCGTATGGGTCGGTGGTGCCGCACCCCGCCACCTGCCGTTTGTCGCGTGGGAAATGAATGGGCCAGGGTGGGACTTCGGTAACGTATTCATCAAGCAGATGAAGTACCCGTTCTACTACCGCGATGAGACCATTGGACAGGTGACGACCAAGAAGACAGCAAAGTACGGTTGGCACTCCAACCGTGAGCGCAAGAACCTGCTGTTGCGGGAATATGAACGGCAGATGCGCGAGGGCAAGGTCATAAACCGTGATCAGCAGAGCCTAGACCAAACCAAGACGTACATCACGTATCCGGGCGGTGGCGTGGGCCCCGCAGAGTTGAGCGACAAGAGCAAGGCCGAGTACCTGGGGCATGGTGACCGAACGATTGCCGATGCCCTGACGACGCTGAACAAGGCCAAGATAAAACTGCGTACGAATTTCTCTGATGCCCCGGAAGCAACGTGGGAGCACCGGTTCAACAAGTGGAAGCAGGCGTCACGGAAACCGAAGGGTTGGCAGAGACCGTATTCATTTAGGTAGGAGTGCTTGGGTAGCATAGACAGAAAGGCAGGCAGATTATGATTCTAAAAGTGATCCAAGGGGGCCCCTGCACAAAGGGCGGGGAGCCAAGTTTGGCAAGAACACTAGTATATGAACCTGTTAAGTTTGAGATGCATTATGTGCATGACCCGGATAACCCCGATGCTGTCAAGCAGCTGCTTGTCTACCGGAAGGGGGGCGACATGGATGTTGTGCTGTTATTCTCCGGTGATGAAGTGTGGCTGACAGGTGACAGCGGGAAAACTGCGGATAGGTGGAAAATCTAACAACATAGTACAGCTACCCAAGCATTTACTCTATATACGAGGCACCTATGTCCCGATCATTGACTGCACAGAAACTGAGTGAGAGCGCCCTGGAGGGGTTCAAGCGGTTCGAGCGATTCCGTAAGGCCCGGGCGTACGCGGTACGTGAATACATCGGCACGTACATGGCCCAGGAGCATGGCCTGACCGGCGAGCGGCCGATCAACCTGGTGTTCCTCGCCATCCGGGCCCTGGTGCCCAACCTTGTGCAGAAGAATGGCATGACAAAGGTGGTCACCAAGATCCTGCAGCAGCGCGACTACGCAGAGAAGATGGGCTTGGCACTGGGTGACTTGCATGAGCAGCTGAAACTGCACCGGATACTGCGTGCCAGTATTGTCGACATGGCCCTCGGCGGGCTAGCCACGTTCAAGACATCGCTCGACTACACGGGTAAGCTCGTTGAGGACATCAACGTAGACCCGATGCAGATCTACACACAGCTGATCAGCCTTGATGACATGACCTGTGATCCGCTGTGCCGCGATTTCAGCAAGGCGGACTTTATTGGGCACCGCATACATATCGAGCGGGCCCGACTGATGAAGATGGACGGGTGGGACAAGGACCTTATCCGGCGGCTCCCCCGAGCGGGCACGAAGCACGATGAGCGGGCTGAGGCGCTCACGCAGGGAGACCCGCAGTCCATGGAGTTCAACGCCTGGCAGGACTACGTCAACATTGCCGAGGTGTGGGTGCCAGAGGCGGAATCGGTATGCTACATCCCCGATCCCGAGGAAGCCGTGATGAAGGACTTCCTCAACGTGTCCGAGTATTATGGCCCCGAAGACGGCCACTATACGTTCGGCTCGATCACGCAGCCAGTGCCGGACAACCCGTTCCCGGTGGCACCCGTTGGCGTGTGGCGCGATCTCGCGGACATGACCAACCGATTGTTCAAGAAGGCAATGGATCAGTCTGATCGGCAGAAGAATGTGGGCCTGTATAGCCCCGCCAACTACGACGCGGCGATGGCAGTACAAGACGCCGTCGACGGTGAGTGGATAGCGACCGAGGACCCGAACAGTATCAATATCCAATCCTATGAAGGTGCTGACCAGGGCACCGTGCAGATGACGCAGAACCTGTACGGTTGGTTCAACCTCGTGGCTGGTAACCCGGATATGATGAGTGGCTCCGCAATCAACTCTGATAAGGCGACTGGCCAACAGATCCTGCAGCAGAATGCGTCCGTGAGTATCGGTGATATGCGGGACATGGTTTATGATATCACCGGGGAGATTGCTGGTAAGCAGGCCTGGTTCCTGCACAATGACGACCTGTTGTTCCAACCCGGACAGCCCGGCATCCCGCTGATCAAGCGGCTGCCTACTGGCGAGGAGGAGCAACTGTACTTGACGCCTGATGATAAGACTGGCCGCATCGAGACACTCGGGTTCGAGATTGTCGAGCGGTCTATGAGCAAGATTGACCCAATCGCCCGTGAGAAGGCCGTGACGTACTTCACTACACAGGTCCTGCCGCAAGCGTTTGCTGCACTGCAGATTGCTACTCAGGCTGGGCAGCCGTTCAATATCTCGACGTACTTGTCCACCGTGGCTGATGAGCTTGGCATATCGGCTATCGCTGATGGTATCTGGACCGACAAGAACTTCCAGGCCCGCATGCAGTGGTACGCTGATATAATGGGCTCGCCCAAGAAGAGCGGCGACATGGGCCAGAGCGTGACACAGAACGGCGGCATGCCTGTGGGTGGCACGCCAATGGGGACACCGACCCAGGAGTTTAACCAGAACGCCCAGGCCGCAGCGGCCGTTGGGCAGCAGAACTTGAATCGTGGAGGTATGTAATGGGACTGTTCGGCAAACCCAAGAAGAAAAAGAAGATCGCCATCGGCAAGGGCACCCTCGCTGAAAGAGTGAAGGCAGAGTCCAACATGAAGAAGAAGTATCCGCAGATGCAGTCCCCGGACTGGGGGAAGCCCAAGAAGGTGGCCAAGAAGAAAAAGGCCGACAAGAAGACTGCTGCCACGAAGAAGGTGCAGTCGCAGTTGGCCGCAGCCGGTGTGACGGCGAAAGACATGCCGTCTGATGTCGATAAGCGCAAGAAGGGGAAGAAGTAATGGCAACCTATGCCTATGTGTGTACCAAGTGCGAGGGACGCCAGGATGTGGTCAAGCCCATGGCAGAATCTGGGCGCACAGAGCTATGTCCCTCGTGCGGTGCTCTGATGGATAAGGACTTCTCTGCCAACATACCCCAGGTGTACCAGAGCGGCTACCGCAAGGCCCTACACTCGGATGCGTTGGCCATCCATCCGTCGCAACGTGCAGAGCACCGGGAGCGGTACCCGGGTGTTGAGATAGACCACCTTAACCGCCCGGTACTGACCTCGGTCGCGCAGGCGGACAAGTATTACGATGGCCGTGGTGTCGTGAAGGCAGGCGGACGAAAGCAACTAATCTAAGGGGAACCGAATATGAGCAAAGAACACGAAGATCAGATGGCAGCGGAAGTCAAGGCAGTAGAGTCGCTGCAAGCTGAGATAGACAAAATCGATTTTGACGGAGGCATTGCCCCCCCGGGTGAAACCGGGACGCCTACCCCCGAGCCCGTCGTTGACGAACCGGAAGCTGAGGGTGACCCTACCCCCGACCTTGAGCCTGATCCTGAGCCCGAGGAAGGGGAAGCTGATCCTGATCCTGACCCGGAAGCCGACGATGACGCTGGGGAAGCCGACAAGCCAGCATTGTCTGACAGTCACTATCGTGCTGCCCTGCGTATGGGCATGGAAGCAGAAGGGATCTCGGAACTGTATGATGCGTCCCCTGATCTCGCGGCAAAGACACTCGCCAAGTGTTACGAAATGGTCAACGCCGAATCGAAGCGACTCGGTGAGATTGGCAGAGCCGCACAACAGGTTCAGAATACGCCTGAGCCCGCACCCCAGTCCGCGCAGCCGCAAGGTAAGGTTGCCGATCTCATTGCCAAGGTGAAGGACCACTATGGTGACGATGACCCAATGGCTGAGGTGTTGACAACCCTGTTGAAGGATCGCCAGCAGCCTGTGCAACAGTCCGTAGCTGAATCGCAGGTGCCAACCAGAACAGTAGAAGAGGAGGTTAATTCACGCCAGCAGATCGGTACGTTCTTCGGGTCTCCCGACCTTGGGCCGTATGCGGACCTGTATGGTTCAAACGAGTCTGTCCTCGGTAACTGGGATCACCTCTTGCCCGGGCAGAAGGCGAACCGGGTCGAGGTGTGTAACCGTGCCCAGATGCTACTGTACGGTGCAGCTGCATCAGGGATAAAGATGGGTACCGCAGAGGCCTTGGAACGTGCCCACCTTGAAGTATCCGCGCCCATGACCGAGCAAGTGGTCCGCAGTAGGATCACAGCGTCGGCCAAGAAGCGTGAGAAGGGTGTCACACTGAGGCCCAGCGGACAACGGCCATCGGAGCGTTCCGGTGGTGAGCATAGCCACAAAGAAGCTGTAGCAGGCATGGCTGCCGAACTCAAAAGCGTGTTCGGTTGAGCCAGCCTAGGAGGACACTATGAGTTACACGTATGATCAATTGGCGGGCTTGGTTGCCAGTACTCACACCAAGTACCCCAAAAACGAGCTTACGGTCACCTGGGACGACAACCGTTTCGAGGCTGCCCGTATCTTCAACGAAGACTCCATCAAGAAACAGGGCGGGACCACGATCACCGGTAAGGCCCTGCTGAGTCAGACTGGCACCGCTCGCTATGTCGGTTACTACGAAGTCGATGAACTCTCTCAGGGTGAGTCAATTGAAGAGTTCACGATGCCCTGGTGTCGTATGACTGCGAACTGGTCCTGGGATGAGTTCGAGATCCTGCAGAACAAGTCTGATCCCGAGGGTTTCATCGACCTTGCCAAGGTCAAAGAGACCCAGGCCCTGTGGAACCTTGCCAAGTTGTTTGAGGATGCCCTGTGGCAGGCCCCGACCAGCGCGACCGACAACAAGTACCCCCGTGGCATCCCGTACTACATTCGGATGCTGGATGCAGACGCCACTGATGGTGGTGACTTCTCTGGTCAGACGATCCGCTATCGCAACGGCTCGACTGGTACTGTGTGCTCGGGTATCGACGCCGCCACGCACACGACCTGGAAGAACTGGGCGGACACCTACACGGCGGTCAACAACGACCTGATCAAGAAGCTGCGTACCGCGTTCCTCTACCGCGAGTTCAAGGCCCCGCTGGGTGCCACCTCCTTTGAGGTTCGCAAATCCGCGAAGTCCCGTATCTACACTGGCCGTCCGAACAAGGCTGAGATGTTTGACTACCTCGATGCCAAGGACGACGTTCACACCACGAAGGACGCGTTCGGTCGCATGGTTGTGACCGAGGGTACGGACATGATGATCAACAGCGTCGATGTCATCGGCATCAAGAGCTTGGATGCTGCGACTGATGTTGTCACCGCTGACAGTACTGATCCGTGGTACTTTGTTGACCTGTCGATCTTCAAGCCGGTCGTGTACTCGGGCTACTGGATGAACACGCGCGGGCCGGTCCATGGTGGGACGAAGCAGCATACCGTCTGGACTTTATTCAAAGATGGAGCCCATAATATCTGGTGTGATGACCCCAGGAGTGCGGGTTTCGTGATCCACAAGGCCATCACTGCCTAACAAGTAGGAGATAAGGGGATTGTCCGACATGCTGAAATGTAAGAAATGTGGATCAGTTAAACCCAAGGATGCGTTCCACAAATCGAAGACGGGGTTAGGAGTGCGTCGCACATGCAAAGCGTGCGCTGAGGATAATAGAAGAGCGCGGCTTAGGACAAAGCACGGAAAACGCGCACACCAGAGCCAACGTCTACAACACGTGTACGGCATAACCCTAGATGACTATGACCGTATGTTTGCGGCACAGGACGGAGTCTGTGTGATATGCAGCGAGCCGGAAACTAAGATGTGGCGGGGTCATACTGGTAGAGCCGCAGTGACGCGGTTATGCGTAGACCACGACCACGATACCGGTAAAGTACGCGAACTGCTTTGCGACCGGTGCAACAAGCTACTTGGTTTTGCAAGGGACGACATAGACATTCTCACGAAAGTAATCAACTACATCAACAAACACAAAGGAGCATAACCATGAGTCTAGCCGTGAAATACAGTACCGCCGGGACGGCCGGGCAACCGAGCCCGAACATCTGGGGTGATTGCCCTGTCGATAAGTCCCTGGTTGCACCCGACGAACTGACGTATGTGTGGGACACGTTCACCATGAATTTCGTTGCCAACGCCACCCAGCTTGGTCCTTGGTATGTGGTCGGAACCACCCCCGATACCGCCGTAGTGACTGACGAGGCCGATGGCGTTATCAATCTCAGCGGCAGCGGGTCGGCGGACGACGAAGCGTTCATCTGTTCCAACATGCTGTGTAACGAGGTCATCAAGAAGAACAGCAACAAGCGACTGTGGTTCGAGGCCAGCATCAAGGTCTTGGACGGTGACGCGGATGCCTCGATCATCTGTGGTCTCGGCGAGGCCGCCCTCATGGCGGCTGATGCTATTGCCGATGATCCCACCAGCTACCCCACGACTGCTTTGGCTGACTACGACTTTATCGGCTTCATGGCCGGTACTAATGGCACCAACATGGGTGGTATCGATACCGTATATCACCAGGACGGTGATAGTGGCACAGTCACAGTTGTTCAGGCCGATGTGGTGACGAACACCGCGGGTACTACCACGAACGACGACGTGTACAAGAAACTCGGATTCAAGTTCGATGGCAAGTCCACCGTGACGTTCTATGTGGATGGTACAGCCCAGACCACAACGCTAGATATTGACGACCTGACCGGCGACAAGCTGGACGATGCCCTCGGTATCATCATCGGCATCAAGGACGACGCCGGTGGGGCTGATGACCTGCAGATCGACTGGGTCCGCTACGCGAACGACAAAGTCGCTTGCGGCAGATAAGGAGGCCACATGGCTTTTCAATACAAAGAATTGCAGGATATGGAGCACGTCCCGGCACCTGCCGGGATTGCGGCTCAGCGATCCCAGCATGTCACTGAGGACGGCAAGACCCTCGTGTACGGCATCACTAAGCCAGTAGACGCGGCGGCTGGGTACGCCCCGGGTTGTATCTTCATCCACACTGATGGGACCACTGGTACCGCTGTCTACATCAACGAGGGCACGGCCCTAAGCTGTGACTTCAACGCGGCAGCCACTGCAGAGAACTTGGCCACCGTGGCCAGTTCCGCACAGATCGCGGCGGCTCTTGATGGTGCCGAGATCACAACCAACATGGCAGCCTCCGAACTGTCCGGCACTGCAGCCGGTGCTGGCCCGTCTCCGCTTATCTGGGACGACTCCAAGTTGCTAGAGGTTATGCTGGACCCGACAGCAGGGTTCTACTTCTTCGACGACTACATGGGTCCGGTCGACCCGACTACAGCAATGGGCTATACTGTCACCCAGGTTAATTCTGGTGCTATCTCGACTGTAGCGGACGAGGACGGCGGTGTGCTACTCGTTGACTCGGCCGGGCACAACGCAGCGGACGACGGTGTGAATGTACAGCTTACTAACTGTATGTTCAAGCCTGTTGCCGGAAGAACCATCCGGTTCGAGGCCAGAGTTAAGTTCAACGACAACAGCGCCAACATCAACCAGTTCGCTATCGGACTCGCCGGTGTCGATACCACAGTACTAGCCGCTGGTATTCTGGATGATACAGTAGACAAGGCTCTGTGGTGTCACATCGCAGCCACCACTGCTGACAAGATGTCAGTAGTTGCCGCTCGGACTACCGCTGAGGATGTTGATGTGGACAAGGCCACGACTGTTGACGACACCTACATCAAGCTGGGCTTCGTGATCGACGGCGTCACTAGCATTGCGTGGTACGCCAATGGCGTGCTGGTCCATACCAGTGCCGAAGCTGCCAACATCCCTAACGCTGTGATGTGCCTGACATATGTATCACAGACAGAAGGCACATCAGCTGATTCCGAGATGTCGGTTGACTGGGTGCGTATCCTCCAAGAGGGTGCCCGCTCGTAACAGCACCGTAGGATTATACACCCCTGTGATCCAGGAGGTCGCAGGTTCGTTCGGCGGGGCCGGGGTCAGTTCCCCTGCCCTGGTCCCGCTTTTTCTTACTGGAAGGATTTGACATGGCAGAAGCGACCTCGGCACTATCAGTATATGACCTCGTCAAAGAGGTCGCCATTGCAGCCGAAGTAAGCTACTACGGGACGACCGGAAATGAAGAGGCCATGGCACCCACCGACCGCTCTGACATGGACCGATGCCTTAAGGTGGTCAACGATGCGGTGCGACACTTCATAGCCCACGGCCCCATAGAGGGCTGGCGATGGCGTAACCGAATGATGGAGGTTGATCTGGTCCGGTCCTACACTGGTACGGCCACGGCTGGAGCAGCTACTACGCTGACCGATAGCGGTATTGCGGCAGACTATGCTGATGACTTCTTCAACACCTACAAGATCACCATCACTGCTGGAACCGGGATCGACGAGTACGCCACTGTCACCGACTATACTGGAGCAACTGGCATCTTCGAGTTTACCGCACTGTCCGGGGGGTCAACACCTGACACCACAAGCGAGTATCGGATCTGCAAGTCCCTACTTGTTATCGACTCCGACCCCGCCCGGTACCTTCTGAGCCAAGACTTCCAGGGGCAGACAACTGGACAGATCACGTTCGCTGCTGAGCAAGACGCGTGCGGGATCGAGTGGACCAGCGAGCAGAGCATACGGCGTAGCCGCGAGGTCGACGTCTACGAAAATGGTGCCCCGTTCGTGGCTGCAATACGACCGAACGCCACGCAACGTAGGTGGGAACTGATTGTAAACCCCGAGCCCACTGACGAGACCACCATTGTATTCCCATACCAGGCATCATTTGATAAGCTCACCCTGGTGTCCGGTACCGCCACCGCAGCAGGGGCCACGTCGTTGACGGACTCGACGTTGGCGAACCTGTATCCTGATGACTACTACAACGGCGACACGATCAAGATTATCAGCGGCACTGGGAAGTACAGCTATGCCCCCATCACTGACTATACCGGGGCAACTGGCGTATTTACCGTGGCCGATTGGCTCAGTATAGACGGCACCGCTGCTGGAACAGATGCAGCCGCCTCTGCTGCGTATTACGTAGAGACATCTGAGGTCCACCCAGCCGGGCTGCAGTTTGACGACGCTATCCTGTCGGCCTGTCGTGGGTTCACCGAGCAGGAGTTTGCCGATGTGGATCGTGGGTATATGGGTAAGTACCTGCAGTCCGATCTACCAGCCGCGTACGTGATCGACGCCAGGAGCGTCCCGCGTAGGGCGGGTGTCATGCGATCCGGCAGCGGGCCCCGCGTACATTATGTGCAGCGGCCGAATGTCACGTACAACACATAAGGGTAACTGCTATGATCCTACGATTCCCATTTCGCGGCTTACACCAAGGTGGCCCCTACGGGGCACAGCCCGACCAGACAAGCCCAAACCTACAGAATGTCCGCCCGTATTACAGTGGTCGGCTATGCGGCGGGCAGCGTGACGGCAAATCGAAGTGGGGCAGCGGCGATCAGATCGGCGGTGCTGAGCAGCCCGTAGTAGCTATTTGTGCTGTCGCCGCAGTGGAGGCACCGTCCTGATGGCTGTGTTGCATGATAGTTACGCAGTAGACGGCGTGTTCCCGACCGACTTCGATAACGGGGCCCAAATAAATGCTGGCCTCGACCAGTTTGCTCAGAATTTCATAGCTGCGGGTAGTTACACACTTGTCTCAATCAAGCTACCGCTCACCAGATCTAACAACCCAGGTAACTTCTATGTCCACCTCTATTCGATTGATGGTAGTGGTAAACCTAGTGTTGATTTAGGGTCCGGTATATCTAGTGGTAACACACTTAACTCGGGGACAAGTGTTGGGTGGCGCGAGGTCACATTAGACACGCCAGTGGCTGTTGTATCTGGCACAGAATACTCTATAACTATAGATTGTGACGGTGCCAATGCAGCAAACGCTATAAACTGGTGGTTTGCCTATGTTGCTAGTCCCGCACAGGAGGAACAGTGGGCATCCACAGATGGGGCTACATCGTGGACGCAGCGAAGTGCAAACTATGGCTTCGGGTTTGCAACGTATGATAACTTTGCGCCACCCTCGGCCCGGGACACCAAAAAACGATTGATATCAGTAGCGGAAGACGCACTCTGGTATGAGGATATCTAATGGCTGTGACACTAACTACGACTGCCAGCAAAGAGCAGCACCGCCTGGTTTCAATTGGAAACGACATCCTTTATTATGAGGACATTGACGTGGCTGCAGGAGATATGGTAAAGTTAGCGGCATCAGACGGTGACATTGACACGTCTGATCAGTTGTCTGTAGCATCGGCCTACGGCAAAGTATTTGTCGCCAACGGCACGAGCTTGAAGGTGGCCGATTTTCAGAACTCGAAGATCGCCACGGCGGATGTCGGTGCTAACCCACCCGACCGGGGCAACATATTGACTGGTGGCACCAGTGGTGCCAAAATGATCGTAGACTATATCACGGCGCTTACGGGTGCCTGTGTCCTGTACGGGTACCGCACCACCACCGCCACATTCACCACCGGCGAGACTGTCACTGGTACTGATGACGATGGTAACGCCATCAGCTTCGCCATGACCGCCGCCGCAGAGGTGGCCGCTCCGCATTGGTACGACTGGACCGTGTACGGCGGGGACACGACGTTGTTCGGGGATATGCCAGATCAGGCATACCTTGTTGGCGTATCGGGCGGGCGACTGATCCTATCCGGTGATAGAGAGTACCCACACCAGGCGCGAGCGTCGGGCTCCGGTAATCCGTGGGACTTCAACCTCAACCGTACCACCGCTGATAGACCGACAGCCATAGGCACTGGAAATGCAGGGGCTATCGGTGACGTAGTGCGGGCCATCATCCCGATCCGTGACGGGCAGCTGTTGTTCGGCTGTGCTACCTCGATGCACATGATGATTGATAACCCGGGGATGGGTGGTAGGCTGGTGGCAATTGATACCACTGTTGGCATATTTGATAGCACTAGTTGGTGTTTCGACGGCGATGGTAACACATGGTTCTGGGGCAGCGGCGGGCTACATATGATAGACCGTGGCGGTCTTACTGTCAGCACGGTGAACAAAGAGTCGCTTCCTGATCTCGTTGGCGATGTAGCTGCGGACCCATCAACGCACCGCATAACAATGGGATATGACCCAGCGCGTGTTGGTATCAAGATCTGTATCACCCTGCTGTCTGACGGCAGCAGCCAGGTATACTGGTACGACCTGCGGGCCCAAGGCTTCTTCTATGACACCGATGCCTCATCGGACCATGGCGTGTATAGCCAGTTCTACTATGCTGCAAACGATACCACGCTGTCTGGGCTCATCGGCGGGTGTAAAGATGGGTACCTACGTGTAGATGATAGCTCTGTGACCAATGACGACGCAGTGGCTATTGACAGCTTCGTAGATTATGGCCCCCTCCCTCTGGGCCCCGATGGCCGGAACGGCTCGCTATCATCTATTGATGTGGTGCTGTCCGGCGGCATATCAGGTGGCTCAGAGGATAATTCTGATGACGCCTATATGTATGTGTGGGCAGAGGACACAGCAGGAGAGCTATTTGAGAAGCTGATAGCCGGTACCGCGTACAAGCTGTCACTGACATTCAGCGGCCCCGGCCGGAGTCGTGGTAGCAAGCGTAGGCGTGGTGTGCGCGGTGCCTATGCCGGTGTTAGGCTCGGCAACAGCACAGTAAGCGAAACATGGGGATTCGAGAAAATGCTCCTTGAACAAGGATCGCCTGGTAGGAGGTTACGTTAACGATGTTAAGAACCCTGAGAACCAACAGTGGCGGTGTGCGTGATTACCGGAAGAAGGGCGGCAGCAGCGGGTGGGGCCTGGATGGGATGGAGAAGCTACGCCGGGAGGCGGAAGCGAAGAAGTTGAAAGCCGCAGCAGCGTCTCCGACAGGTGCCACCGCCGCCGCTACAGGTGGCAGCGGCACACCAGAGTCAGTGACAAAGCCGTTTCAGCAGGCCCTTGACACCCTCTCAGGTGCAGGCAGCGACGTTGAGAAAATGTACCAGACTGGTAAGCGTAGAACCATGAGCAACATTGCAATGCAGTCTGTCAACGCTGGCATGGCGAACACGCTCAACATGCCCGCTGCCGAACTCGCATATGAGAATGAAGTACGGCCCGGTACGAACGTAGGCATTGCACAGGCCAAGGCAGGCGTGCTACAGAATCTTGGGCAGACGGCCGCAGGTATTTATGGTACCCAGGTTGGTGCATCCACGGCAAGGCACGGTATTGACGTCGGCAGTCAGACCTCGCTACAGACGGCACAGATGGGTGCTGATACGGCAAGGCACGGTATTGACGTCGGCAGTCAGACCTCGCTACAGACGGCACAGATGGGTGCTGATACGGCTGTCCATGGCCAGGCACTGCAGTTTGCGTCCAACCAGGCAAACCAATCGTTGCAGCGGTACATTGCTGAGCTTAGCAACCGCCCGCAAATTGGTGGCTCCACCAACACGCAGCCGGTGCCGATAATGGGGACGCCCCGCGCATGAGCGATCTGAACAATACATTCAATATCCCGGCACCTGGTTCACCCAG
>Ga0222640_1000183_pt1 | contig 20804 bp, 20 predicted proteins | sample AntAcemetagen187_FD_181144 | JGI IMG/M metagenome (GOLD analysis project Ga0222640, IMG submission 181144) | Saline water microbial communities from Ace Lake, Antarctica - #187 | ecosystem: Environmental > Aquatic > Non-marine Saline and Alkaline > Saline | place: Antarctica: Ace Lake... | reverse complement strand
TCTTGTTTTAAGATTAATAATCAAGGTGGCCGCATAACTATTATTACTGATCCTTTTGATAAAAAGATTGGATTAACTCCACCAAGGGGAAACGCTGATATTGTTACAGTTTCTCATGATCATTTTGGTCATAATAACATTAAAGCAATCAGTGGGGATGTTTTTGCTGTTGAAAGTCCAGGAGAATATGAAATTAAAGGAATTAGGATTATGGGTATCTCTAGTTATCATGACAAGAAAGAAGGACAAGAAAGAGGCAAGAATACAATGTATGTGATAAAAGTAGATGGCATTAAAATTTGTCATTTAGGCGATATGGGTCAAGAGAAGTTAACTGATAAACAATTAGAATCGATTGGCAATGTTGATGTTTTAATGATACCTGTTGATGGTGTTGTTACAATAAATGCCCGTGAAGCCGTTAAAATTGTAAAACAAATTGACCCCAATGTTGTTATTCCAATGCATTATAAGTTGCCTGGATTAACAGTTAATTTTAATGATGTGAAAGATTTTCTAAAAGAAATTGGATTGAATGGACAGCAAGCAGTTGATAAATTAGTTCTTAAAAAGAAAGATTTAATTGGTAAAGAGATGGAAGTAGTTATCTTTAAATATTAATGTCTTTAATTGAATTTGTTCAAAAACTTCAGAATAAACCTCGTAATGTTCGTGTTCAGATTCTATATCTGTCTGTTTTTGTTTTTATGATCCTTATTGTTTCTCTATGGGCATTTTTTTTAAAATATTCTTTATCTAATAATGTTAACGTAGAAAAAATAGAAGAAAAAAAATCTGATGAATTAGTTCAATCATTAAATGAAGCAAGAGAACAATTACCTTCGTTAATAGGTATTTTCAAAGAAAATATGAAATCTTTTTTTGAGGAAGACATAGAAGTTAAAGAAATAATTGAACAAGTTGATTCTGTTCAGGAGACAGAGAAGGGAATTATTCCTTCAAAGTTGCCACTAAGCAGAACTATAAATGATTAAAAAAATAATTAAAACAAAAGAAGAAAAACCTGCTTTTGAAATAGGTTATATAAAAAAACGCTCAATCACCGAAGAAATGAAAGAGTCTTATTTGGATTATGCAATGAGTGTAATTGTTTCTCGAGCTCTACCAGATGTTCGCGATGGACTTAAGCCAGTTCATCGTCGTATTTTATATGCTATGCATAGTATGGGATTGACTAGCGGCGGGAAACATCGAAAATCAGCTGCAGTTGTTGGTGATGTTCTTGGAAAATATCATCCACATGGCGACATGGCTGTTTATGAGTCTATGGTTAGAATGGCTCAAGATTTTTCTTTGCGTTATCCATTGATTAATGGACAGGGTAATTTTGGATCAATGGATGGAGATAGTGCAGCTGCTTCTAGATATACAGAAACAAAAATGTCTAAAATATCAGAAGAAATGATGACTGATATTGACAAAGAATCCATTGACTGGGTAGATAATTATGATGGAACCAGACAAGAACCATCGGTTTTGCCAGCTAAATTTCCTCAACTATTAGTTAATGGTATTTTTGGAATTGCAGTAGGAATGACTACAAATATTCCTCCTCATAATTTAGGTGAAATAATTGATTCAACTATTTATCTTATTGAACATCCTAAAGCAACAGTAAAAGATTTATTTGAATTTGTTAAAGGTCCTGATTTTCCAACTGGTGGAGAAATATATGATAAAAAAACAATGATCCAGGCATATAGCACTGGTCGTGGTCCTATTGTTAATAGAGCTAAAGCAGAAATTGTTGAATCAAAAGCAGGAAGATACCATATTATTATTAACGAGATGACATATGGGACTAATAAGGCTAATTTGATTGCAAAAATTGCTGATTTATATAAAGCAAAAAAACTTCAAGGGATTAAAGATGTGCGTGATGAATCAGACAAAGATGGAGTAAGAGTAGTAGTTGATTTAAAAAGCGATGCAAGTCCTCAAAAATTACTTAATCGTTTATATAAATTAACTGATTTACAAAAAACATTTCATATGAATATGTTGGCTTTAGTTGACAGAGGTCTTCAGCCACAAATTTTGTCTTTAGTTGGAGTACTTGAAGAATATATTAAGCATCGTCAAGAAGTTGTTATTCGCAGAACTAAATATTTATTAAAAAAAGCCAAGGAAAGATCCCATATTTTAGAAGGGATAAACAAAGCATTAGACTATATTGATGCTGTTATTAATATAATTAAAAAATCACCTACTCGTGAAGAAGCTCATCAAAATTTAATGAAAAAGTTCAAATTGAGCGATCTTCAGTCAACAGCTATTCTTGAAATGAAATTACAAACATTGGCTGGCTTAGAGCAGAAGAAGATTAAAGACGAATTAAAAGAAAAGAAAAAATTAATTAAAGAGCTAGAAACTTTGCTTAATAGTCCTCGTAAAATTTTAACTATTATTAAAAATGAACTTAAGGAAATAAAAGATAAATTTGCTGATGCTAGAAAGACTAAAGTATATACTAAGCCAGTTGGCGAATTAAGTGATGAGGATTTAATCTCTAAAGAAGAATGTGTAGTTATACTTACTCAGGGAGGATATATTAAGAGGGTTAATCCTCAAGAATATAAGTCGCAAAAAAGAGGAGGAAAAGGAACTATTGGAATTACGCCGCGCGAAGAAGATGCAGTTGGTTGGTTTCTTTCTTCTTCTACTCATGACAATCTACTTTTCTTTACTGATCAGGGAAGAATATTTCAATCTAAGGCATATGAGATTCCAGAAGCTAGTAGGATTGCTCGTGGAAAAGCAATAGTTAATATCCTTCAATTATCTGCTAAAGAACAAGTTACAGCTGCTTTGAAACTAGAAGAAGGCAAAGAAGTTAAATATTTGGTTATGTCAACAGAAAATGGTATAATTAAAAGAACAAAGATAGAAGATTTTTCTAATGTTCGTAGAAATGGTTTGATAGCTATTAAATTGAAAAAAGGAGATAAGTTAAAATGGGCTAAATTGACTTCTGGAGAAGATGAAATTATTTTGGTTACTGTTCATGGACAAAGTATTCGTTTTAAAGAAACAAATGTTCGTTCAATGAGTAGGTCAGCTTCTGGAGTAAGAGGTATTCGTTTGAAGAAGAATGATAAATTAGTTAGGATGGATATAATTGGTAAAGAAAAGGAAGAAAAAAATCAGCAGGTATTAATAGTTACAGAAAATGGCTTTGGTAAAAAAACAGATTTGAAGAATTATAAACAGCAAAATAGAGGTGGTTCTGGAATCAAAACAGCTAAATTGACAGAAAAAACAGGAAATATTGTAGTTAGTTATGTCTTAAGACCAGAACAAGAAGATTTAATCGCTATTTCTAAAAAAGGACAAGTAATAAGAACAAAGCTTAAAAGTATTGCTACCTTGGGAAGAGCTACACAAGGAGTTAGAATTATGAAGATGAACAGTGGAGATAAAGTCGTTTCAATTGCTTGTATTTAAAATATGAAAAAAATTACTAATGGTTTTATTCACCCAGAAGAAGTTTTAAGTCAATTAGATCTGCATGATACTATGGAGGTTGCTGATTTTGGTTGTGGTAATGGATATTTCAGCATTCCTTTGGCTGAAATAATTACTAATGGGAAAGTCTATGCTTTAGATGTAATGAAAGAAACGTTAGAAGCAGTTAAAAGTCAAGCCGACTTAAGAGGGATTGAAAATATTCAAACAATTCATTGTAATTTAGAAGTCCTTAATAATTCTAAATTAAAGAATGAATCAATAGATTTGGTATTAATGCGTAATATTTTATTTCAATCTCAAAAGAAAGCAGAAATTGTTAAAGAAGCTAAAAGAGTTTTAAAATCAAAAGGAAAATTGATTTTATTAGAATGGATGCCTGGTGCTTCAATGGCTCCTAGTAAAGGATTTTTAATTTCTAAAGATGAAGCTATAAAATTAGCAAAAGATGAAGAGATAGAATTAGATAAAGAATTAATTTTAGATAATCAACATTACGGATTAGTATTTGAAAAATAATATAAGGCTTTTTATGTCGAAAAAAAAAGCTACAATTTTTTATACTTTTATTGCTCCAATCCTTATATTAGGATTAGCTGCTTCTTTCCCTGGATGCAAGGAAGATCCTTTTGAAAAAGTAGAATTAGAATTTTGGGGTGTTTTTGATGACTCTGATATTTATGTTCCGTTGATTGAATCCTTTAATCAAGAGAATAAACATATAATAATAAATTATTATAAGAAAAATTCTCAGACCTATGAAAAAGATTTATTAGAAGCAATGGCTACTGGTAGAGGACCAGATATTTATATGGTTCATCATACATGGATACCAAGATATGAAGAAAAATTATTAGGAGCTCCTTCAGAGTTAATTACAATTAAAGATTTTCAAGAAAGTTTTGTAGATGTAGTTTATCAAGATTTTTTAATAGATGGATATATTGCTGCCCTGCCTTTAAGTGTTGATACTTTAGCTCTATATTACAACAAAGATATTTTTAATACATTTGGCATTCCTCAACCCCCTAAAACATGGGAAGAATTTTTAACTGTTGTAGAAAAAACAACGATTAAAGATGACCGAGATAATATTATTCAAGCTGGAACAGCGTTGGGAACTGCTCGTAATATTAATCGTTCAACTGATATTTTGTCTCTTTTAATGCTTCAATCGGGCACTCAAATGATTGATTCAGATAATGTTAAGGCTATTTTTAATAAGATGACTTTTTTAGAGGGAATAAGTTTTAATCCAGGACAAAGAGCCTTAGAATTTTATACTGATTTCGCTAACCCTTTAAAATCAGTTTATACATGGAATACAAGAATGCATTATTCAATTGATTCTTTTTATGAAGGAAAGACAGCAATGATGTTTAATTATTCATATAATTTGCCAACAATTAGAGCTAAATCCCCATATCTTAATTTTGGTATTGCACAAATGCCACAAATCGAATCTTCGACTAATGATATTAACTATGCAAATTATTGGGGATTAACAACTTCTATAAATTCTGACTCTTCTTATGAAGCATGGCAATTTATTACTTGGTTATCCAATAAGGAGAATGTTCAACAATATTTAGAAGCAGTTGAAAAACCAACTGCACGTAGGGATTTGATTGATTGGCAAAGAAATGATCCTAACTTGGGAGTTTTTGCTGAGCAGGCATTAACAGCTTGTTCTTGGTATCAAGTGGATAACCTTACTATTGAGCGATACTTAGCTGATATGATAGAATCAATAGCATTAAGTGAAGCAACTATTGAAGAGGCAATTGATAAAGCAGTTAATCAAGTTAATCTATTGATGAATAGATGAAAACATTTCAAAAAATATTAATAATTTTTCTTTTTTTGATTGGATTTTTTACAGCTAATTTAGCTTATGCTGGTATTCATACTGGTCCAATTGTTCCTTGCGGAGGTAGCGGTCAAGCAGATTGTACTCTTTGTCATCTTTGGAACTTAGGTAGTAATATTATTAATTTTATTAGTTTTAATTTAGCTATTCCATTCGCTACTATCTTGTTTGTTGTTGCTGGTATTTTATTTTTAGTTTCTGGTGGCAATGAACAAAAAATCAGTTTAGCTAAATCTATTTTTACTAATGTAATTATCGGTTTAGTAATTATTTTTGCTAGTTGGCTCTTGATTGACACATTGTTTAAAACAATTGTTGATGGAAGTGTTGTCGGAGCATGGAATACATTTCCTACTTGTAATTAAATAAATTTATGTTTAAAAAATTTTCTTTATTATTAATTCTCTCTGTCTTAATTTCATTGCCAGTTTTTATTTTGGCACAAGGAACTGGAGGATTTATTCCTAATGGAAACACTGGAATATCAAATCCCTTAACTGCAGATAGCTTTACTGATTTGATTAATAATATTGCTGGTTGGATATTTGCATTAGCTATTCCATTGGCAACATTAATGTTTATGGTAGGTGGTTTTCAATTTTTAGTTTCAGGTGGTAGTGAAGAAAAAGTTACTAAAGCAAAAAAAACAATGCTTTGGTCTGCAATTGGATTAATAGTATGTTTGATTGGAGCAGGATTCACAAATATAATTGAAGAACTTTTTGGTATTTAATAATAAATAATATATTTTATGAAAGGGGGTGAAATTTAGTGAAAAAAATAATGACAATTTCTTTTTTTAGTATGACTGCATTAATGTTAGCTTTGCCAGTATTCGCAGTAGGAAACGCTCCTTCTAATATTACAGATATAGATGACGTAATAGATATAATAGAGACATTAGTAAACTGGTTATTCGCTATTATTATAGCCATTGCTGTAATTATGTTACTTTGGGCAGCGTTCTTATGGATGACTTCTAGTGGAGATGAAACAAAAGTAAGCGATGCTAGAAAGACACTTATTTATGCGCTTGTAGGTGTTGCTGTTGCAGTAATTGCGAAAGGATTAGTTGCAATAGTCCAGAGTTTATTTAACTAATAGTTTTTTTTATTCTAGAATTTATTTTGAAAGTAAAAAGCCGAACACATATTTGTTATGTTCGGCTTTTTGTTTTGTCAAAATCAATTTATGATTTTAAAATCAATTTTAACAGGTTTGTTTTTTTTGATGAAGGTTAGATAGCCAACTTTAGTTGCTGGTCTTTGAGACATCCAACCTTTATTCGTTATGGTAACCGTTTGGCCGTTTTTACAGTCGAGTATTTTTATTGATGAAGATGAAGCGACCCAGAAAAATTCGCTTTTCTTCACATCTATTTTTGATTCCCACGGTCCTTTTCCTGCGGGGACTGTGAAAACTCCAGAAAGCTGCCGTGATTCTGATAATTTCTCCGTTGTTGTTTCTGTGGTTGGTAGAAAAGGAATTGAAATCAGCAATAGAGAAAATATTATTAACGCTATTTTAATCTGCTTAAAATATTTTTTCATTTCTACCTCCTTTTCAATATTTTTGGCATTTCTTTAAGCACTTCTCCAATTCCTTTGCCAAGTCCCTTAAGCCCTTGAATATCATAGATCTTTTTTGTTACTTTGTCTCTTTCTGTCTGTACGATATCTCGTGCTTGTTCCTTCGTGTAACTACATGGTGGACCCATCAATTCTTCTATCCTAGCTCTAACATGTTGAAGTTCGACTATCTCGGCTTCTTTTTCGCTTTCTTCTTTTATCTTTTTTTCAGCAGCTTGATCTAATAAGCTACCTTTTTTAATTGCGATATCTCCAATGTTCAAACGATTTAGTGTTATCCCAAGCTTGGAAATAACTTGGACTCCATTTCCTCTCTGAATTTCTTTAACTTGATCTCTTCTTATGTCAATAGCCTTCTCGATAGAAGGAATCTCTTCGTCTTTCTCTTTATTTTCCTTGTCTTCAATGTCTGTGATCTTTTTAATTTCTGCCCAGCAATCTTTGCCATATATTTCTTCTTCTTTTTCAGTGGGCGGAATTTGTGGTTCATTGAAATAGTGAAAGAGAGTGGTCGTTGGAATACGAGAAGGTATTTTACCTATTTCTTTTCCTGAGACAGCTTTGATCAGTATTTCAACAGCATCTTCTCGAGCGCCAAGCGCTTCTTTAAAGGTTTGAGGACCTTCTTGATGGTTCATTGCCCATCCTCTTACTCTTTCTCTGACAACATCAGAGAGGATGTTATTTACGCCTTTTTCTCCTCCGCTATTTAGATATTCTCTTAGATAATCTTTATGCGGTGTCCACGTTAAACTAATTGGGATTTCTAACTCAGCTAAATCTGGTGTTCTTACTGCCTCAGTAGGTAGATCATAATTCTTTTTTTCTACATTTACAGGAATAATCCCATCAACTAAAGGAATTACATAACGTAACCCTTCGTCTTTTGTTTCTTTCGTTCTTTCTCCAAATCTTGTTAAAATCCCCTTATGAGGAGGATCAGCTTGTATAAATTTTATACCTAAAGCCAATAAGATTAATCCAATTCCTAGTGGGATTAGCCCCCATACGTTGGTTAACATAGACCAGAAAAGACCTATTCCGATGATCAGTAAATTAAGTAATAAAATAAGTAGTGAAATCATAGCTTCCTCCTTTTTTGTTTTTCAGCATTGTTAAATTTTTAAAGGGCTGATGAAATCAGTCCTTATTCTCCTAATTTCATTATCTATATTATATATTAGAAATATATAAATGTCAATAGTTGACTAATGATTAAAAAGCGTTTAAGATCAATACTATGCGGACGTGGCGGAACTGGTAGACGCGCTGGGTTTAGGTCCCAGTGGGATTTATCCCTTGTGGGTTCGACTCCCACCGTCCGTACTAGCAGAAAGCCGTATCTTTAAAGATACGGCTTTTAGTTTTAACATTTTATTTAATTATTCTTCTTTGTTATTTGCTGTTTCTACGGGATATAAGTCAGGGGATTTGTAATTAGAATAAAATATTTGTTTTTCTAACTCATCTCCACTTAGTTTATAGACTTCTTGAGTTAAAATAGTTTTCATAGAACCATCTTCGTTGTTTTCCAAGATATAAGGTCCTTTAATTTCGACTCTTCTTTTATCATCGGTACCATAAAAATTTACAAAAACTTCATTACCTTGAACGTAAGTTTCAATTAAAAGATGATTAGGGGTATTGTTAATAAAACGCAAATCTGGTTTTGGGTCATAAACAGTAGCATCAAATCCTTGAGGATTGTAATAAGTGACAGGAAAGGCGTGATGCTGGCGTTCGGTTATTTTCAAACCAGAATTAATTGCTGCTCTAAAAAAAGTAGTTGAGACCTGACAAACTCCGCCGCCATATTCAGGAATAGTTTTATCTTTTTTAATGACAAGCTCAGCTAAATATCCTTGACCTGGACCTGTTTCTCCTAAAAAGTTAATAAAAGAAAATTCTTCATTTGGTTCAAGAATATATCCATTTAATTTTTCAACAGCAGTTTTAATGTTGTGTTTGCGATTAGCAGGTGAGCCAGCAAAGCTAGAGTTTCCTTGGCCAACTATTTTTTTTATGCCTAATTCATTTGTTTGCCATAATTTAACATCTGGCAATGTTTTGTCAGCAATGATGTTTGTATTTTTTATTGAAGGGTTTGCTAAAAGATTTTTTATTAAATTATTAAATGTTAGATCTTTCTTAACTTCAAAGCCATATTGATCAGGAATAAAAATAATTGCTTTATTATCTTTGGTTTCTAATTTTGCATTTACAACTGGCTGATCAACTCTATATGCAAATTTATCTAAATATTTTTTTACTTTTTCATTATCTAAAGTGAATCCAAGTATTTTATTATCTGAATTTTCTTCTTTGATCGATTCAAAGGCTATCCAGTCAATTAAAATGGCTTTATCTATCTTATACTTTTCATTTTCAAAGATTAAATAATATGGTTGATTGGATAATATTTGTTGAGCTATTTTTTGAGCTGTTTCAACTTCATTATTTTGAATTTTAGGTTCATCAATAATCAATTCTAAGGCAATTGATTCAATAGTAAGAGATTTAATTTGTCTATCTATATTCCTTATTAGTTGTTCTCTGTCTATGGTGATCCCTTGAGTTGAATGTTGAAGCGAAAAATCATTAATCTCTGTATTAAAAACTAAAGTAGCATCTTGAGCCGGTTTCTCTATGTTCTCTAAAAGTTCTTCTGTTTTGTTTTGAAATTGTTCTTTATTTATTTGATATGCTAATTGTAGATTATACAAACCAAAAAGAGATGCTATTTGATTTTTAGAGTTAATAAAGAAATTTGAGCCATGTCCGATAAAATATGCATGACTAATATTTTCTTGAGAATTTAATTCAAATCCTAAATCAGTTAGATTAATTAACCAACTTTTATCATCATAAACGAATTTAAGTTCTTGTTTAGAAAAATTATTCCATTCATTTTTTAAAAATTCTTTGCTATCAGAAATGCATTTTCCGCTTAAAGATAAATTAGCTATTTTTATACCATAGGCAATTTTTTGACTGTTAACAATTTGAAGGGTTAACATAATATATGTTAAGCAGATAAAGATAATTAAACAGATAATAGTTATTCTCTTCTTTATGTTCATGTCTATATAATAACACAAAAAAGGAGATACGTGATATCGTATCTCCTTTCATATCCTATTTATTAAAACTTATTCGCTTTTAATCATTATCTTTTTGGTTTTAATCTTTTCAATCTTTGGAAGCCTAATAGTTAAAATTCCATTTTTCATTCCTGCTTCAGCTTTGTCAACTTCTACATCAACGGGTAAAATTATTGAACGAGAGAATGGCCCCCAATAACATTCTTGATAATAATAGTCTTCTTCTTTAGCTTCTTCATCTTTTTCTCTGTTTCCTTTGATTGTAATCATATCGTTAGTCATACTAATATCAATAGCATCAGATTTTACTCCAGCAATTGTTGATTTAATTACAATTTCAGTAGGCGTTTGATAAACATCAATTGTTAGTTGTCCGTCTGACTCAGTTAACCATTCTTCAGATTTTTCTTTTTCTAGGATAGGTTCTTGCTCTTTCTTTTTTAGTTTAGATGTTTTTTTTGTTTGCATTTTTATTGAAGTATCTTTTTGAGCTACATCAGGCTTTGAAGATACTCTTGTTTTAATTGTCGCCTTTTTCCCTTTTGTTTTTTCAGAATTATTTTCATCTGAAAAGTTAGCGCCAGTTAATTTTTCAAAAAATGATGATGACATAATTTTATTTTTTTATTAAAGTTAGATTTTACAAATTGATTGTTGTTTTTTTAATTTTTTAAAACAATGAGAAACAATCAGAGATACAGAGACTAACAAGATAACGATCAGAGAGAAAAAGATTAGTTTGTGATCAGTCTGATTGAAAGTAGTTAGGATAAGATAATTATAACAACTGTGGAAAATAATAGCAATAGTTAGGCCTGTTAAGATAAATTTTGTTCTTTTTTTAGTTTCTAATAGTCCACGAGCTAACCAATATCCAACTATTGCTGAAGCCAATACATGAAGTAAAGTTGCTCCTAAAAAACGAAATCCCATTATTCCTATTGCTTGTCCAAAGTCAGGAAAAGATATTTTGAAAAGAATCATTAAATTTTCAACTGAAGCAAATCCCAACGCTGCTATAATACAATATATCATAGCATCAGTTGGTTCGTCAAACATTGATTTTTTAATAACTTTAAACTTAACTACAGCATATTTAAGGTACTCTTCAACTAGAGCAGGGATTAATGTAACAGCTAAAAGAGCACTAAGAAAGCTATTCTGTGGTATACTTGATAATATATTAAAAGGATTAATTGTTGGATTAAGAAGCCAAAGTAGAGCTAATTCACAGATAATAGCTATCGGAGCGATTAGCATACCAAAAAAGAAGATTTTTATAATCATTGAATTAGGTTCTGGATTTTTATCTTTTTTTAAATAAAAAGAAAGCCAGACTAGACTGGGTAAGAATCCAAGTAAAATATAAAAAAAGTATTGCATCTTGTATTCAGTATTGTTTTTAGTTTATTATTATTTTAAATTTTTTTCAAGTTCGTATATTGCAGCCATGGCAATCATGGCTCCGTTGTCTGTGCATAGTTTAATTTCAGGCATTTGAAATTTAATATTAGATAAATCTTTTTTAATTTTTTCTTTCATTTGTTTTCTTAATTCAGAGTTAGCAGCTACTCCACCTGATAAAATTATTGTTTTAACTTTAAATTCATTTGCAGCCTTAATTGTCTTATTAATTAGAACATCAATTACGGCTTGTTGAAAAGAAGCTGACATATCATTAATATATTTTTTAGAAAGTTTTTCTTTTTTTGATTTAACTTTATAAAATACAGCAGTTTTTAATCCAGAAAAAGAAAAATCATAGTCTTTATTTTTAATCATGGGTCTCGGCAGATCAAAAGCTGAAACATTGCCTTTCAATGCTTTTTGAGAGACCATTGGACCACCTGGATAACCTAACCCTAATAATTTTGCTACTTTATCAAATGCTTCACCAGCCGCGTCATCTCGTGTTTCTCCTAGTATTTTGAAGTCTTTATGATTTTTCATTAGAACTAATTGAGTATGCCCCCCAGAAACGACTAAGCAAATGATAGGAAATTCTATATTAGAATTATTTAACCAATTAGCATATATATGTCCTTTGATATGATTTATTTCAATTATCGGTAGATTCCAATTGTAGGCTAATGCTTTAGCAAAATTAATTCCAACTAAAAGACAGGGGAGTAATCCTGGTTCTTTGGTTACAGCGATTAAATCTATCTTAGGATAGTTAGCTTGTTTAAGTGCTTTTTCAAGAGTTGGTTTAATGTTTTCTAGATGCGCTCTTGCAGCTAAATTAGGGACAACTCCACCAAAGGGTGCGTGAACTTCAATTTGTGAAGAAATCACATTAGACAAGATTTGGCATTTTTTTTGTTGATTGCATTTTATTAAAGCAATTCCTGTATCGTCGCAAGATGTTTCTATCCCTAGAATGATCATACTTATATTTTATCAGGCATCTTGATTTTTTTCAAATTTTTGTTAGAATACATAAAGTGTTTATCTATGGCCCCATCGTCTAGTGGTAAGGACATTGGCTTTTCAAGCCAAGAACAGGAGTTCGATTCTCCTTGGGGCTACTGATTGACAGAATAGTATTTGCGTGCTATTCTTTTTATATGAAACAGAAATGGTTGGTATTTCTTTTAATATTGTCCCTAGGAGGGACTTTTAGTTTTTCTACAAAAGCATTTGATGTTAAAGAGGATTTCCCTCGTTTAGCCAATTACTATCTCCAACCCTTGATCCTTAAAGGATGTTATGATGATTTAGCAAAATATGATTTATTGATTTTAGATGTTGATGTTCAAACAATTAATACAAAAATATTTTCTCAAATTGAAAAAGATAATTCTAATATTAAGTTTTTTGCATATATTCCTAGTCAAAGCGTTAATGTTCAGGATTTAAGTTCATGGGCACGATTACGTAAAATTAATTATGAAAAAGTAAATAATGAAGATTGGTGGTTAAAAGATAGTTCTGGAGAAATTATTAATTTATCTAATATCTGGCCAACGATTAAATTTGTTGACCTAGGAGATGAATGGGTTGATTATCTTTCTGATTTAGTTAAAGAAGATATAGTTGATAGAAATGTTTGGGATGGAATTTTTTATGATATGGTTTTCGTTGATATTGGATGGCTTAATGATGGTGATATTGATATTAATGGAGATGGACAAAAAGATAATATTGATTTGATTAATAAATACTGGAAAGAACAAATGCAGGAATTATTAAATCAGACAAAATCAAAGATCGGCTTTATCCCATTGATAATTAATTTAGCTAAAATTAATAGTTATGAAAATGAATCAGATGGATTAATGATGGAAAATTTTCCAAGTCCTCATTTAACGGGTAACAACTGGACAGATATGATTGAATATTATTTAAATGATTTACCTTTAAAAAATAAATCATCTCAAATAGTTATTATTAATGCCAATACTGACAATAGGGGCCGAATGAGTAGTTATCAGGAAATGCGTTTTGGATTAACTAGTACATTGTTAGGCAATGGTTATTATTCTTTTGATTCTGGTGATCAATCACATGGACAGGTTTGGTGGTATGATGAATATGATGTTGGATTAGGAAAAGCAGTTTCTGCTCCCTATAATTTACTTGAATTAGATAATCAGAAAGTTAAGCCAGGACTTTGGCGTAGGGATTTTGAACAAGGAATTATCTTAGTAAATTCAACGGGTCAAAAACAAAATTATTTTTTTAATAATGAAGAGTTTGAAACAATTAATGGAACACAAGATAGAAGAGTCAATAATGGAATAAAAACTAATTTAATTAAATTAGAATCAAATGATGGTATTGTATTATTAAAAGCAAATAAAGAAATCAGGAATAATAGTTTTAATAATGGTAATTTTGTAAGAGTTTTTAATAAAGATGGTAAACAATCTCAAAATGGATTTTTCGTTTTTAAAGATAATTTTCAAGGTAATACTGAAATTTTATTAACAGATTTAGATAATGATAATTCTGATGAAACATTGATTGCTGATAATCAGAATATTTTGATATATAAAGATAATCAGAAGATAAAAGAAATCAAAGCGTATGATTTTAATGGAAATACATCTTTATCAGTTGGTGATTTTAATAGAGATTATTTAAAGGAAATAGTTAGCTCAGCTGGGATTGGTAATGTTCCTCATGTTAAGGTATTTAATCAACAAGGTGAATTGCTTAGTGAATTTATGGCTTATGATGAAAACTTTAGAGGTGGAGTAAACGTAGCAGTTGGAGATATTAATAATAATGGAATTGAGGAAATAGTAACTGGGACTGGTTTTGGCGGAGGACCTCATGTTAAGGTATTTAATCAACAAGGTGAATTGCTTAATGAATTTATGGCTTATGATGAAAACTTTAGAGGTGGAGTAAACGTAGCAGTTGGAGATATTAACAATGATGATTATGATGAAATAATTGTTGGAGCTGGACCAACTGGAGGACCTCATGTTAAGGTATTTAATCAACAGGGTGAATTACTTAGTGAATTTATGGCTTATGACGAAAATAACAAAGATGGTATAATAGTAATGAGTGATGATTTAAATAAAGATGGATTTAGTGAAATTTTAATAGGAACAAGTAATTTTTAAATTAATATGAAAAATCAATTATCAAAAAAATCTTATATATTTTTATTAGTTGTTATAGTAATATCTTTTGCTTTAGTTTGGTATTATTGTCAAATAACAATTAAAGAAATCAATTTATTAACTGGTAATATTGTTGGAATTATTAGTGAAAAAGGAGATGATTCTGATGAAGACATAGATGAATGTATAGATAAAACAGATGACTTAAAAGAACAAGAAGAATTTGTTTGTTTAATGCCTGCTATCAAGATATTATCAGCAGGTTATTACTATAGTTCTCAAGGAGATCAGTTGGGAATTGGTCCTTTGCCTCCAATGGTTGATGTTAAGACTAATTATTGGATTTTTTGGGAAATAGTTCAGAATGATAAAGATTTAAATAATTTTGAAATCTCTGCAGAATTGCCTGATAATGTTGTTTGGACTAATAATAAGACAGCTTTATCCGGAAGCTTAAAATATGGAGAAGTTAGTAAAAAAGTAATTTGGACAGTTGATCAAGTAGATAAAAATAAAGGAAATTATAAAATTGGTTTTGAAATTGGTCTAATTCCAACAGAGCAGGATATTAATAGTATTTTAAATTTATTAACTAATATTCAATATAAAGCGATAGATAAATCTTGTCAGCAAGAAATAAAAGGAAAACTGAATAATATTACGACTGATTTAATTCATGATAGTTTGGCTGGAAATAAAGGAGTAATTGTTCCATCAGAATAAATTATGTTATCTAAAGATAAATATTATTTAAAGCTTGGCAAAGCAAGTGATTTAAAAAACCCGAAAGAACGATTTATTTATCGGGTTTTTGAAATTCTACCTGGCGCATTAGCATGGGGTACTTTATTAAGTGTTATCTCTCTTTCTTGGCTTAGGCCTGTTTGGGTCGCTATTTTTATTATTACTTTTGATGTTTATTGGGTTCTTAAAACTATTTATTTTTCCGTACACCTAAGGATGAGTTATAGGAGAATGAAAAAGAATTTAAAGATTGATTGGATGGGAAAAGTTAAACAACAAAAAAACTGGAAGAGAATTCATCATTTAATTATTTTACCTTTTTATAAAGAACCATTGAAAGTTGTTAGAGAAACCATTCAAGCAATTGTTAATTCTGATTATCCGAGAGACAAAATGATTATTGTTTTAGCTACAGAAGAAAGAGCTGGAGAAGAAGCTAAAAAAACAGCTCAGATAATTGAAAAAGAATTTTCTGATAAATTTTATAAATTTCTAATTACAGTTCATCCAAAAGATATTGAAGGAGAAATAATTGGGAAGGGAGCTAATAGTACTTGGTCAGGAAGACAAGTAAAAGAAAAAATTATTGATTTTTTGAATATTCCCTATGAAGACATTATTGTTTCTACTTTTGATATTGATACGAGAGCTTATCCAAAATATTTTTCTTGTTTAACTTATCATTATTTAACAGCCGAAAAGCCAACAAGAACAAGTTATCAGCCAGTGCCTGTTTTTAATAATAATATTTGGCAAGCTCCTTGTATCTCTAGAGTAGTTGCTACTTCTGGAACCTTTTGGCAAATGATTCAGCAACAAAGACCAGATCGTCTTTCTACTTTTTCTTCACAATCATTGAGTTTCAAAACATTAGTTGAAGTTGATTTTTGGCCTGTTAATATGGTTTCTGAAGATTCTCGTATATTTTGGCAGAATCTTCTTTATTATAATGCGGACTATAGTGTAATTCCTTTGAATTATCCAGTTTCAATGGATGCTAATTTATCGTCAAGCTTTTTTAAAACATCTGTGAATGTTTATAAGCAACAACGACGTTGGGGTTGGGGAGTAGAAAATATTCCTTATTTATTTTTTGGTTTTTGGAAGAATAAAAAAATCTCTAAAAGAATTAAATGGCATTGGACTTGGGTGCAATTAGAAGGATTTTGGTCATGGGCAACTAATGCAATTTTAATTTTTCTTCTTGGTTGGTTACCTTTGTATCTTGGTGGAGATAGTTTCAATATTACCGTTTTGTCATATAATTTACCTCGTGTAACTAGATTTTTAATGACAATTGCTATGGTTGGTTTAGTCGGTTCTGCTATTTACAGTACATTACTTTTACCTAAAAGACCTAAAGGACAAGGTATCATTAAACATTTAGGAATGATTATTCAATGGATTTTGATTCCTTTTACAATCTTGATCTTTGGAGCTTTACCTGGATTAGAAGCTCAAACTCGTTTATTATTGGGCAAGTATATGGGATTTTGGGTTACACCTAAGAAGAAATAAAAAATCACGCTTTTTTAAACGTGATAATTTTTGAATGTCCCGCCCGTTATCATATGATTGCCTCGAGAATCAGCATTACTATCTGACAAGTCTATTCCATGTGAATGATATTCTGAAACTGTTTGAGTTTGTTTTCTATTGCTGGATTTGAAATATTTTTTTCAATAATTATATTAGCTGCTTTGTGGCTTTTTTTAATTAAATCTAAATCATCCAATGAAGCCATTATTAAATCTGGCAATCCTGATTGTCTTATTCCTATAAAATCTCCAGGTCCACGAATTTTTAAATCTTTTTCAGCTAATTCAAATCCATCCTTAGCTGTTAAGATTGCTTTGAGTCGTTCATTCGTTTTTTTAGCATTTGAATCAGTGAATAAGAAACAGTATGATTGATCATTTCCTCTGCCAATCCTTCCTCTGAATTGATGAAGCTGAGCTAATCCGAAACGATCGGCTCCTTCAATTATCATCATTGTAGCATTGGGTATGTCAACTCCAACTTCTATCACTGATGTAGAAATTAAAATGTCTGTTTTTCTATTTTTAAAATCTTTCATAATTTCTTCTTTTTCTTTAGGTTTTAATTTGCCATGTAGCATAGCAATTTTAAAATCAGGAAAAATTTCTTTAGAAAGTTTTTCATATTCTTGAGTAACTGACTTAACTGTCATTTTTTCAGATTCATCAATTAGAGGGCAAACAACAAAAGCTTGTTTTTTTTGTTTGATTTGATTTCTTATAAAATCATATGCTTTTTGACGATTATTTGGCGTAATGAGTTTAGTAATAATTTTTTTTCTGCCTTTTGGCATTTTTTTAATTAAAGAAATATCTAAATCGCCATAGATAGTTAAAGATAATGTTCTAGGTATGGGAGTGGCTGTCATAGACAGTAAATGAGGAATAGTAGGAAGTCCATCTTCTATTTGATAAACTTTTTTTTGCAATGCAGCTCTTTGAGCTACTCCAAATCTATGTTGTTCATCAATAATCGCTAATACTAAATTCTTAAAAGATATACTTTCTTGAATTAAAGAATGAGTTCCAATAATAATATCTATTTTTCCTTGAGCTATTTGTTTCTTAAGTTCTGGTTTAGTTATTTTCTTTTTACTATTAATTTCTTTATCTGTTCTAGTTAATAGAACTATTTTTAATTTATATCCCCTAAGAAGCTTATTAAATGTTTCAAAGTGTTGTTTTGCTAATATTTCAGTTGGTGCCATAAAAGCTATTTGATATCCTTTTTTAATAACTTCTAATCCAGTCATTAGGGCAATAATAGTTTTTCCAGAACCAACATCTCCATTAAGCAGGCGATTCATTGGTTGTTTTTTAGATAAATCTTGAAAGATTTCCCATGCAGCTAATCTTTGATCATCTGTTAATTTAAAAGGTAGATTTTTAACAAATGTTTTAATTAACGATTCATTGAATGGAATGTTGATTGCTGTTCCTTGATTTAGTTTTTGTTTTTGTTTAAGGGTAATTAATTGTATTAAAAAAAGCTCATTAAAACTTAGTCTTTGACGAGCTTTCTGTGCCATAGATAGATTATTAGGAAAATGAATTTGTTCAATTGCTTGATTTAAATCCATTAACTGAAATTCTTTTTTAATTTCAATAGGTAAAAAATCATCTATTTGTTTTGTTAAATAAAGAATTGGTTTAATTAAATAACGAAGATAACGAGAACTTAATCCTTCAGTTTCGTGATATATTGGAACTAGTCTTCCTGTATGAACAGTGTCTTTTTTAGTTAATTCATAAGATGGGCTAGAAAGACAAAGAACTTTTTTAGCAAAAGTTAATTTACCAGAAAGATTAACTAATGTTTCTTTTTTAAGCGTTTCAATTAAATATGGTTGATTGAACCAAGTAACTTTAATGGTCCCTGTGTCGTCTTTAGCCAATGCTTCAGTTAAAACCATTCTTCTATGGAAAAGGCGAGTGTTCTTTATTTCAACAACCTTTGCTTGAATAGTTGAAATTTGTCCTTGTTTTAAATCTCCAATAGAAGTTATTTGACTGAAATCATCATAACGATGTGGAAAATGAAAAAAAAGATCCTGAATAGTTTTGATGTCAAGCCTATGAAGCTTTTTCAAATATACAGGACCTACCTTTTGAATCTCTTCTATTTTGGTATTTATATTCATTAGTATCCTCGGCAGGACTCGAACCTGCAACCTCTTCCACCGCAAGGAAACGCTCTGTCCAGTTGAGCTACGAGGACATATATTAGAATCCTATTTGACGAGAAATATTATCAATTAATGATTCTTTATGTTCTTTTTCTGGAATATATTTTATCAATATCTTCCTAATTTCAACAGGATTTTGTTCGCCTATCTGTATTTTAATATATGGCATAATCATCTTTTTGCTTCTTAAGCTTAATTCTTTTATTTCAGGAGGATCATAGAAAATCCAAAATGATCTAATATTCTCAAGGGCATAAAGGGTTTTTTCAATTTTAATTCTCTTGGAATTAATAGATATTTTAATATCTTTTGGTTTTTTTATAGCATAGCTAGATATAGTAAAATAGCTTAAGCCGATTAATAGGGCAAATAGAATATTCTTAGTAAAAATTGCTAATAGAAATAGTATTCCAGAGATTATTCCTATTGTTATAAACCAAGATTTACTTTTTTGATGTTGCTCAAATTCAGGAGCAACCCATTCAATTTGATTGTTATTTTCTTCCATGCGGAGAGAGAGGGATTCGAACCCTCAAGCCCAAAAGGGCGCCAGTTTTCAAGACTGGTGCAATAACCGTTATGCGATCTCTCCCAGATCATTTTCCTGGCGGAGAGGGAGGGATTCGAACCCTCGGTACTCGAAAGCACAACACCTTAGCAGGGTGCCCCATTCAGCCACTCTGGCACCTCTCCATATTTTAAATTTACCATTTTGTCTATCAAGAGTCAATCAGTCTTAGCGAGAAGTTTTAGAATTTTTTTTGGTTGGTTTGGTCATAGGGTTATTATATCTTTTATGGCGGCTTTTTTAGTCTGACTTGACAGTATTCGATTAATAAAGTATTCTATCCATCTGTGGATAAGTTCGTTAGATATTTTAGTTATTTTATGTGGTATTATATAAGATATGAGTGATGAAAATATTTTTGATGTCACAGATTATAGAGGAAAAAGAATAATATTTACTAAAAAGAAATTAAAAGAAAAAAGCGTAACTCATCCTGAATTATTGAATATAATATTTCTTAAAAATCTTAAACAAACCATTATAGACCCAGAGGAAGTATGGCCAGATTATAAAGAAAGAGAACGAATAGTATGTTGTTATAAAAAATATTCAATTAATACTTATGTTAAAGCTATCATTTGGATTTGTGATAATCCCTGTCATGTAGTTTCAGCATTTGAAACTTCCTTTATTAAAGAAAGCAAATATCTAGAATTAACAAGATTAAAATAATAGAATTATGATATCAAAAACAGAAGAAAATAAAAGTGTGCTTGATTTAGCATATGATCTTGAAGGACAAGCAAAGAAGCAAAATTGGGTATCGCGCTACGATTCAGAAACTGATTCATTTTCTTTTAGTGTTCCTAAATTACCCAACGATGCTCGTATTAAATATTTTGGGGATGAAGTAGCGTTTTATATGACTAAAGATAAAAAAATTAAAGGTATATTTATAGAATATTTTAAAAGTAATTTTGTTAAACACCATAAAGAACTTAATGAGATTAAAGAGTTATTAAAAGGCACTAAAAAAGAGAGAAAAGAAGAAATTGCCTTGTTTGAATTAAAGAAAAAAAAGGTAGAGAAAATAATGCCGAAGCTAGAAGAGGCAATAAAAAAGGCCTTAATAGAAAATATTGGGTTTAACTCTTGATTTTTTCATTAATTTATTTTTATTCTTGCAAAAGCTCCTCAGGGGGCTT
>Ga0222640_1000181_pt1 | contig 21022 bp, 27 predicted proteins | sample AntAcemetagen187_FD_181144 | JGI IMG/M metagenome (GOLD analysis project Ga0222640, IMG submission 181144) | Saline water microbial communities from Ace Lake, Antarctica - #187 | ecosystem: Environmental > Aquatic > Non-marine Saline and Alkaline > Saline | place: Antarctica: Ace Lake... | reverse complement strand
GATAAATTCACAAATCTGAAGCAAGCCTACTTAGATGTATTTGATAAGATTGAGAAAAAATCACTAAAAAAAGACAGTGCAATCAAGTCGTTTTTTCAGTGGGCGACAAAGAATGATAAGAATCAAGGAATGTTTTATCAAATGGTAGCAAAGATGTTGCCAACGAATGCGGATTTAGATATCAAGGGCGACCTAGGCTTGACTATAAAGCGTATAATATCCGATGAGAGGCCTGAGGTATAATGCAAACAGCAGAGAGAGCGGGCATTGAGCTTCCGATACATTATCACTCGAATCAAAAGAAGATATTCTTTGACTCCACGGCGAAAAAGAAAGTAATTGCAAAGGGTAGGCGATTCGGCTTAACGAATGGCTATGCTAATCGGGCAATAGAGTATCTGCTGGATGGTATCTCTCCGGGCCTGTGGGTGGATACGGTGAATGGCAATATCGATAAATATGTTGAGCGCTATTTTTATCCCATCTTGCGGAATCTGCCTGCTAAGTATTGGAAATGGCGGCAACAGAAGAAGGAGCTTGAGATATGCGGGCATAAGCTAGATATGAGGAGCGCGGACAGGCCGGAGCTGATTGAGGGCTTTGCTTATAAATTTATCATGCTCAATGAGGCTGGGATCATATTGAGGCGAGAATACTTATATTATAACTCAATCCTGCCTATGACATTGGATTTTAATCCTGATTTCTATATCGGAGGGACACCTAAAGGCAAAGGGCTGTTTCATGAATTAGCTATGAGGGCTAGTGATCCGGACAAGGTAGATCAGCAATTTTTCCAATTCTCATCATATGATAATCCCTATTTGAGAGAGGATCAGAAGCAGAATTTAATAGATGAGATCCCTAAATCGATTCAAGAGCAAGAGATATATGGCAAATTCCTGGAAGATTCCTCAACGGTATTCCGAAACATCGACAAATGCGCAACAGCTAAACGTCAAGAGCCAACGGGAGAGCAGAGCTATGTCATGGGCGTAGATTTGGCCCGTCTCCAGGATTATACCGTGATAAGCGTCCTGGATAGCAATGGCAATCAGGTTTATATGGATAGATTTAATGAGATTGACTGGAAGGTGCAACGAGAGCGGATTAAGTTTGTGGCTGAGAAGTACAATAACGCCCTCATCCTACTTGATGCAACGGGCGTTGGGGATCCGATTTATCAGGATTTGGTTGAAATGGAGCTTAATGTTATCCCTTATAAATTCACTAATGAGAGTAAAAAACAGCTTATTCAAGCCCTTATGCTGGCGCTAGAGCAAGAGAAGACAAAGATATTGAGGAAGGATGTATCGCCAATCCAGTATAATGAGATGGTTATATTTGAGTATGAGATGACCTCGTCCGGACTCATTAGATATCAAGCGCCTGAGGGCTATCATGATGACTGCGTTACTGGGTTAGCTTTGGCCAACTGGGGGCTTAGGAATGAGGGGCCTGGCGTTTATGCGGCACAAGTAGGGGGAGCGGTGTATTGATGAATATACGTAAAACAATTAAAAATATAGCCAATGTTCAGCTAATGAAGACCAGATTAAAGCTTCAGAATGGCCGGCATGAGAAGCTTGAGGGTACGGTTAAGAAGCTTCAGGCGTTGGTAAAGAAGGGGATGCTTACGCTCACGGATGAAACAGCCACCTATGTTGGCAATAAATATAACACATATTCTAGCGCAGTGGAGGAGATTAATAAGAAATACATAGGCACGGCAGATTGGGGCGTGCTGCAAACGGGCAGCATAGTTGATTTAAGGGCTGCATTTATTATAGGCGAGGGCATTGTTGTTACAGCAAGAGAGAAGGACGCAGAAGCTGAGGTTGCATGGGCTGAGAAGTTTCTAGAAGATAATGATCTTAACCAGGAGATAGTCCAGGAGTTTGCAAAAGAGGCGGAGATTGAAGGCAAGATTGCGATTAAACTTACGTATAAAAAGGTTAAAAAAGAGAGCGAGGATAAGGAGGAGGAGGATTATAAGATCAGCGCCCTCTTTATAAGCTGGACGGATAAAAGGTATAAGGTGGAGACAGACCCACAGGATTATACGGACTATACGGCACTTATATGGAAGCCAAAGGATAAGGATAAAGATGAGAAATTAGATGCTAAAGAGTTCGTATATAAGAAATTTGGAGGCCGGATAAGCAAGCCAAACGAAGGGACTCCCAGGATCATGAAATGCTTGACTCAGATTGAGAGCCTAGATAAGGCACTGAGGGATTGGCGGGAGATTAACCGTTTATTCGCCTCGCCTATCCCGCATATTTCAGTTGACGATCAGGCACAGGCTAAGAAGCTATCAGAAGAGGTTGCCAAGCTGAATTGGAAGATAAAGAAGATGTTCGTCCACACCGGCACGCTTGGATTTGCAAGCCCTGATATAAAGGGCATAGAGTCGCTAGAGAAGGAGATAATAACGCTTTTAAAGCTTATATCCGGGGCTACTGGTATCCCGGTGCATTTCTTAGGCTTCCCGGATTTGATGTCTAATCGCTCAACCTCTGAGAATCTCATGGAGCTTATAAGCGCATCTACGCTAAAGGAGCGGGAGACGTGGATAGGGGCATATGAGGAGCTTATCGCTAAAGGGATGGCAATGGTAAATGATAGCAAGAATAAGGGGATGAGCAAGGGGCGGCAGCTTGACCCAAAGAAGATAAGAATAGATATTCCAATCATAACGAAGGAGCATTATGCGCATCTTGAGAAGATATATTTACCAGCCGCTATTGCGGGCAAGATTTCGGATGAGGCGTTCCAGGAGAGGCTGCCTGGGTTTGATGTTGAGGCTGAGGCGAAGCGGCGGGAGGAGCGAGAGAAAAGCGAATATGAGCAGGTAAAGAAGGACAATGAGGATTTAAAGACTGACTTGGCAGGCAAGAAGATATTCGGGGAGGAGGAGGAGTGATGTTGATACGAATATCAGATGACAATAAGCTTATTCTTGAAAGTATAATATCAGAAAATTATGCCAAGGGGTTTTGTGATAGCTATCCTCTGTCTATTAGTCTTATAGATGGGCATCTTTTTGTAGTTCCTAACAATGGAGGAACTTTAAAAGTTAAAAGATATAAGCGCATACTGGGAAAACTTATCAAAGTCAATAGAAAAGAAGCAATGAAAAGAAAACCTGTAGAATTTGAAGGTTTTTGCATAGACTTAAATTACAAGGAAGATCCAAACATAAAAAAGAAGGAGTAATAGATGATAACAACTCGAAACATAGATGCTAAAAAGGACAGCCAGCGGGGTAAGAAGCTCGGTTATGTGACAACAAAGGATATAAGCGTCAAGAATCTGGGCGATGGCGAGCCTATGGTTGCCCCAGCCGGGCCGCTGATAACGACTCATAATATCGAGGATGCTAAAGCGCTAGAGACAAAAAAGCTCCGGGATGAGATCATGGCAGATCGACAAGCGGCTGCGAAAAAGAAACAGGATGCTCAGGCGCGCATGGCAAAGGCGAGGGCTGCAAGGGGGGGGAAGAAATGAGATATTTAGCCATCCTTATTGATGCCTTAATAAGCAGGCAATTTAAGTATGCTTATATTATATTGCATTTGATAATATTCGGGAAAGTGAAAACTCATCTTACTTATGCAGGCGGTGAACCAAAGATGGAAGTTTGCAATATTATAAGCAAGGAGGAGTAAATGAGTATACCAAAATTAATTGAAATAAGCAGGGGTATTGATATTGGCCCTGGAAATACAGTTAGAATTGACGGAAAAGAAGTAAAAGGAATACAAAATGTAAAAATTGAATATGGGTTAGACAATCATAATCCTATAATAACCCTTCAAGTAATAGCCAGGAGAATCAAGGCGACAGTCAAGTCAAGTAATGTTAAAATGATAAAAGGGAAATAAAGTGAAAATATTAGCAAAATTACAGCATATGGCCGCCTCAGAGATAATGAATATTATCCCCCCGGATCTATATGATGAGATTAAGGCTAAGGATGACCATCCGCTCTTCCAGGCTTATGTTGTAGGTCACGAGGGGGAGGCCAGGGCAACCTTTGTAGGCATCGGCCAGAAGGTAATGACCTGGTTCTCATCCGCTATAAATAAGCTATGGAAAAAGCTGCAATATGGCACAAAGATATTTCACGGCCACAATCTAGACTCAAGTCATGCAGGGCGGGAATCGATAGGCGAAGTTGTGGGTAAAACGGTCAGGACGGTTAAGGACAAGATGAGTGCGATTGCTATTGCTTACATATATCCGGAATATAGCAAGCTCCCCCTAGATGTAGCATCCATAGAGGCCGATATAGTTGTTAATCCCGATATAAACGTGCAGGATGATATACATGATGTTGACGTGGGGGAAGTAACCGGGATTGCGTTGAGTAATTCAGCATTGGAAACACCTGGATTTGCAGGAGCGACTCTGCTCTCGCAGATTCAAGCGTTTGCAAAAACTGGCAAAATAGATGATAATAAAAATAAGGAAGGTGTAAGAATGACATTAAAAGAGATTAAGGCTGCGATCGATGAGGGCCGTATCCAGGTAGATGAGCTGTATAGCATGGATGAGATTGGCAAGAACAAGACTATACAGGATCATTTTCAAGAGACCGGAAACATTAAGCGCTATGAGAGGCTAGAGAAGAAATTTGAGCAGGATGAAAAGAAATGGGCGGATAAGGAAGCTGAGTATGAAACTAAAATCAAAGAGCTGGGAGTTGAAGGGGCTAAAATTAAAGCTAATGATCTATTTGACAAGAAGATGAAAGATCGTAAGCTTACTGATAAGCAGGTAAAATTCGTTAAATCAAAGCAACCTGATTTTACTCCAAAAGATATTGAAAATCTTGACAAAGAAGTGGATGAGGAAATGGACTCTTATCTTGATAAGTATAAGGTAAATGCTGAGATATTCGAAGGGAAAACCGAAGAAGATCCTGAAAATAAAGGCGGAGGCGAGCCTGAAGTCGAAGGCGGCGAAGGCGATGCTTCCCATATACCTGATTAATAGCTTTACCCGGCAGGCGGTTCCTACCAATACCGCCTGGGCGAAACTCGGCTAATAGCTGCCAGGCTGTTAGGGCGAAACTCCGGCAGATGGATAAGGTCAACCATCTGGGCGAAACAAATAAACATTGACCGGAGCTGAAATTGGGAGACAATTTTAGAACATCAACGCCGATGGGTGATTGGCGAAGTTTCAAATTCACCCATGCAGAAACAGGCGTTACCTATGAGGAAGGCAAGCTCTATATGATTCAAGAGTCAGTGGGCTTGCTTTTTACCGACATTACTTATGATTCAAAGGGTTGTAAGGAAGACGCAGAGCGGGCACTAGGTGACGAATGTGTATTGGTTTATCACATTGAGAAGGTTATAGTTTACAAGATTGCAAAAGCTGGCGGGAGCTTCCTTCCTGGTGATAAGGTTTATTGGAGTGGTATTCAAGGAAGTGCTGTTAGGCCGAATTATCAAAGCGGCGATTACTGGATCGGGATTGCAACGGAACCAGCTACAGCGTTGGCAACTACGGTTGAGATAGATCTTAAGGGCGATAAAGCCACGCAGGGAGAATAACAATGCAAATATACACAAAATGGAAAGAGTTTGATCAGGGCAATAAGACCCATCGGAAAATGTTGGCCGAGGCGCTTCAATTTTCATTTTCCTATCCAGATTTATTTGTTCCAGAAAGATTCAGGGGAGACGATGCTGTAAGTAAGAAGTTCCGGGAAAAGAGAACAGCCCAGCGAGCTGCTATGCAGGCTTTTACTGTACTTGGTGACTTCCCGGCTTCCCCGAAAGAGGTTATTGACAAATTCCATGAGATACCACTTTACGACAGCGGATTTGAGCAGATATTCGATATCAGAGATTACTCAGGCTCCAGGCGAGATGGATTTACAATGGTTACAACTGAAAGCGGGTTGACATTCAAGAAGGTGTTGACCGGGGAGAAGTTGAAAGTATTCCAGATGTCAGGCGATAAGGATTATGTCTATTTCGACTATTATGGCGGAGCTTTAAACTGGCATCGCAGCCTATTTGACAATCAGGACTATTGGACAATCGAGGATAACGCCCTTGAGTTCAGGAACGAAGCCTTCAGGATTCGCGCTGCTACTTTCTATGCTTTACTCGAAACAGCGGCAGCCACGAAAGCGGCTATAGCCTGGCAGGTTGGAGCGGATACGCTGGCAGCCGGAACACGCGGATATATAGCAAGCAGAGACGTTGCAACTCTAAATCTAGCAGCTCAGACGATCATGCTGGCTTGTGCGAACAAAGGCTATGCTATTTCACCTGACAATATCTCATTTATCGTATTGACTCCGTTACAGTTGAGAGGCCGGATAAAACAGGCCTTGAATTTCCAGATGGATAATTACGTAGGCTCACCTAAGCATTTGGATTACAACTTCCAACAGATCACGACTACAATGCTGGCTACAACTGATGAGTATCATGTTATTTTGCCGAAAAAGAGATATAAAGCCGGTTATCGCATGGATTTAACCACCTTTACTGATTTTGATATGCTGGCATATGTTGACACCGTTGCAGGCTGGATGGCCTATGGCGGAGCGGTTGGAGACACTGATCAGCAAGAGCGATGTGCGATTGCTTAATTAAGAAGCTGAAAGACTAGGGAGCCGGTTTAATGCCGGTTCCCTAGCTTAATATTGATTTATAGGAGCGTTAGTTATGCCAAAAGCCGGTAAAGTTTGGGGTGAGACAGAGGAGATATTCAATAACGGAGTCGTTTCCGTCAATCATTTAAAGATTAAAAAAGGCGGATATTGCTCAGAACATTACCATGAGAAAAAATCTAATATGTTCTTTGTTATAACCGGGAACCTATTGATCCGGATTTGGCGGGGCGACAACATAGATGAAATAGTTGTCTGGGCTGGCGAATCAACAACGATTGAGCCCGGAGTATATCATCAATTCAGAGCGCAGACAGATGTTGAATGTTTTGAGATATATGAGGTTGAGTTAAGGGGTGGGGATATTGTCAGGCGCACAACTGGGGGGATGAAATAGCAATGGGCCAATTTATAACCACAAGAGATAGAGGGGTTGCCCTGATCATTGAGGGGATGCAGCAGCAGAGAAAGGAGCGGAGAATTAAGCAAAGCACGGTTAAGCAGAACTGGGAGAGGCTTAAAAAGCAAAGCATTGGCTTCTCTCAATTCGATATGGATGGCGCTGCCCTTGATTATGAAGATACAAGGATGTTTTCTGATATCCTGCCTAATAAGGCATGGAAGGATCAGCGGTGTTTTATCATAGGCGGGGGAGAGAGCCTGAAGGGGTTTGAATTCTCTAAGCTTAAAAATGAGCTGGTGATCGGCATAAACAGAGCATATGAGAAGGTCGATTGTACTGTTAATTTCGCAATGGATCACAGCCTTTATAAATGGATAACAAAGGGGGATTTAGGCATAGAGGCGAAGAAGAAATTTACTGATTTTAAAGGCATAAAAGTCTGGCTTGATTCAGCCGGATATGACTATCCAGATGGCATACATATCTTAAGCAAATCAAGCGGGGATAAGCTCAGCAATTCTTTAAAGAATGGCATTATAGGGGGATCTAATTCAGGGCTAGGAGCTTTAAATCTAGCCGTCTGCCTGGGTGCTAATCCGATATATCTGCTAGGCTTTGACATGAAGGGCAAGGACGGAAGGCAATGCTGGTGGCATGATGGTTATCCGGAGAAGCAGAAGGACGGAGTATATAAGGGATTTATAGAAGGATTTAAGAAAGTAGCCCCGGCATTAGAACGAAAAGGCATTAAGGTTATAAATCTTAATCCTAAAAGTGAATTAAAATGCTTTGAATTTGAGAATATCGATAATATTCCAGTTATACGAAAACCAGTAATCATATCATTTTATACAAAGAATACAGGCTATGAGCAGCAGGTTGAGCATTTGAAGGCGTCGTTCAAGCGATTTAATCTTGATAGTGATGTTGAGGGAATCATAGATAAAGGGGATTGGCATAAAAACGTATACCATAAGCCTCAGTTTATTATGAAGATGTTGAAAAAACACGCAGGCAGGCCAATTGCTTATGTCGATGCCGATGCTGTAATCAGAGCCAATCCAGTGTTATTTAATAATTATAATTGCGATTTCGCCTGTCATTTTTATAATGGGGAAGAGCTTCTTTCCGGGACGCTGTATTTTGGCAACACAAGAGGATCCCGGTATATTGTTAATAAATGGCGAGAGGAAGACCGGCTGCATCCTGATACCCATATGCCACAGCAGAATTTAAGGGCTGTATTTGATAAGGAGAAGGACAATATTATCTGGAAAGAGCTGCCGGTTGAATATTGCTATATATCAGGCGGCCGGACTGAATTAAAAGGCATGCCGGTTGTAGAGCATTATCAATTAAGCCGGATGTATAAGAAAACCAAAACGAAGCAGTTTAAATATACAATGAAACAATCATTTATAGAGATTCAAGAGTTCTGTAAGGATAAAAGAATCTGCCTGCTGGGGAATGCAAACTCCATTTTACTGAAACCGCATGATATAGACTCATATGATATAGTTTGCAGGATGAACAGGGGCATCCCGAAGGGAAAAGAGAAGCACATAGGCAGTAGAACAGATATCCTATTTACATCAACCGGGATAAGCGGCAAGAATATCCAGACTGGATTTAATCCAAAGCATTTAGTCTGGATGACAAAATGCTATAGGCTGGCAAGCCCGTATACCCTAAGAAATGCGATCCAGAATCCAACCGAGGATTGGGATGCGCTTTTTAAGAAGCTCTCCATAAACCCCACAACAGGGCTTATGGCGCTTAATTTCCTTATAAAGCATATCAAATTTAAGAATTTGACTATATATGGATTCGACTTTTTTGCTACAAGAACTTGGTACAATACCCGCATTGATAGTGGCCAGAAGCATAGCGGGAAAAAAGAGAAGGTATTATTTATGGATATGATAAAAGATAATCCTAAAATTAAATTTAAGGGAGGATAAATGATAGTCGATGAGGTGACGATAATCATTCCTAGCTGCTCCACAGGGCGCCTGGGCTTATTGATGAGTACAATTCGCTCAATTTTAGCCAATACGTATAAGCGGATACATCTGGTTGTGGTTGCTGATGGCAATGAGGAGATTTATAGAGCGATTAAAAAAGAGTTTGATACACTGCAAGTTACCGTTATTTCAAATGAAAAGAGAATGGATTGGGTATTTTCTATAAATCGGGTATTGAAGGAATTTGATTCTGATTATTACATCTATGCTTCAGATGATCTAATCTTCCCGCCCGATTGCATTGAAAAGGCCATGAAGACTATGGAGAGGCGCTTCCCAGATGGGTTTGGAGTCGTCAGTATCGGGAAAAAAAACAGGTCGGCATTCGGCCTCTTTGGCCGCAAATTGGCCGACCATTTCCCTGACCGCCAAGTAATATGTCCCGACTTCATACACTATGCTGGGGATTCGGAGCTTCACCGGACTGTCACAACGCTGGGAAAATATGCTTTCCCTCCGGAAAGAGAGAGTCAGGTCAAACATTTCCGAATGAAAGATGATACATGGAGGCTGGCACGAAAAATCAGAAATAGAGACCATACAATACGGCGCGAACGGGAGGAGAAAGGTTATATGTGGGGAGTTGATTTCAATCTTATAGCAGGAAAGAGATGAAAAAATTCGTGCTTTACACGGCACTTTTCGGGAAGCCAAGATTTTCTAGATCGCATAGAATATCCATTCCAGACGTGGACAGGTTTTGTTATACAGACCTGGATATCAAAAGCAAATTCTATCAAATAAGGAAGATGAAGTTAGATCATCTTATATCGGTTAGAAGACAGAGGCTAATCAAAATCTGTATTCCCGATGAGATTTTCGATAACTATGAATACAGCGCTTATGTGGACTATTCACATCCGATAAAAGTTGATTTCGATTATCTTCTAAGTTGCTTGGGGCCTCAATCTGATTTTGCGACACGGCTACACATATATAAAGAAAGAAACTGCATCTATGATGAAGGAAAAGCCTGCATTGAAAAAGGGAAAGGCAATAAGGCGACTATTTTAAAGCAATTGGATTTCTATAGAAGCGAGAATTATCCAGAACAAAATGGGCTTTATGCCACGTTTATTGTATTCCGCCGGCATACGAAAAAGTTGAAAGAATTTTCAAAGCTATGGCTAGAGCAGCTTGAAAAGTATTCATTCAGGGATCAGATAAGCCTTCCTTATGTGGCCTGGAAACATGATGTGAAGATTTCTATATGCAAGAGGTCGAGATGATAGAGACGATTACCCTTATTACTCCTACGGGAGACAGGCCGTTGGCTTTCGCTCTCTGCCAAAATTGGATGAAAAAACAAACCTTGCAGTCTTTTCAATGGATTGTTGTTGATGATGGGAAAATACCCATGAAGCCATATGTTTCGATGGAATATACGAGAAGAGAACCACAGCCTGATGATCCGCAATGCACATTAACCCGTAATTTTGAGGCAGCCCTTCCCTTAATTAAGGGCAATAAGATTATAATTATTGAAGATGATGAATATTACGCCCCTAAATATGTGGCAGAAATGTCGCTTCGACTTAACCAACATGAAATTGTGGGCCTTGCGAGAGCTAAATATTATCATTTATTTTCAAACAGATATTATAAAAATAGGAACACATGGCATTCTTCTCTTGCTCAAACGGCATTTCGAGATTCATTTCTACCGGAATTTAAAAAGATTTTACATGCGAATGTCGGTTCGGATCGGATAGATAAAAGTATTTGGAGAAGAGTCAAAAATAACAAACGTGGATTTGTTTTCACCGATGACAATGAGTCATTATATGCGGGAATAAAAGGCTTGCCTGGACGGCCTGGCAGAATAGGGCATGATTCAAAAGCTAGGCATTACCGCTGGAATCCTCCTGATATATCCCATGAAATTCTAAAACAATGGATTCCAGATAATGATGATTTTGATATTTATGTGGACATAATTAAAGGGAGAATAAAACAATAATGTTTTTAAAGAGATATCTTGGTAATAATTTTGGTGATAATTTGAGTACATTTCTCACGGAAATTATAAGCGGCAAGGAAGTAAAGATTATACGAGCATCAGAAGGCGAGATTATCTATATGGTTATTGGGAGTATTCTTCAGGCAGTTTCTTCTAATTCAGTTGTATGGGGCGCTGGATACATGACATTAGATTCAAGGATGAGAAGGACACCAAAGAAAATTTGTGCTGTGCGTGGCAAATTAACCAGAGCCCAATTAATTAATCAGGGATTCGACTGTCCCAAAATTTATGGAGATCCTGCCCTTTTATGCCCAAGATATTATAAACCAATTTTTATAAATAAATTCAAACTAGGAATAATACCACATTATGTAGATCAGAATTCTATTTTATTAGATAGATTTAGAAAAAAATCCGATATACTTTTCATAAATGTGCGCGATCCTGTGAATAAAGTAATGGATGAAATAAATAGTTGCGAGAAGATTATATCAAGCTCCCTTCATGGCATCATAGTTGCAGATGCTTATGGAATTCCGTCACTCTGGATAGAACTATCAGACAAAGTTGTGGGAAAAGGCTTTAAATTCAGAGACTATTTTTCATCTGTGAATAGGGAAAATAATAAACCCCTAATTTTGAATAATGGCATGAATATGGATTTTATTCTTAATTCATTTGAGGAACATAGGATACAAATAGACTTGGATAAGCTTTTGGAGGCTTGTCCATTCAAAAAAGGTGATGATCTATGAGGATATTATATTTTTCAGATCGATGGGGCGACAACGTTATGGGATAGTTGGGGGTAAATTATAAGGACTTAATGTTATGATACCAATATTTATAATTACATGCGACAGGTTAGAGGTTTTGAAAAAGTCAATGCAATCTTACTATAATTATATCAAAACGCCATTTGAGGTTGTCATTGTAGATTTTGGTTCAACATATGAGCCTACCGTAAAATTTTTGCAACACTTAGAAAACGAAAAAGTTAAAGTATATTGGCAGGAAAGAATTACCAGTCCGCCTGAACTTAATAAAGCTAATGAATGTATTCAGGATTATTTCAAGAGTCACCCCAAAAGTAATTATGTAGTGACCGATCCTGACGTAGCCCTAGATAATGTTGATGGGGATATTTTGGGAGTTTACAGTTATCTCTTAGAGAATTTGCCTAAGATTAGCGTGGTCGGCCCGATGCTTAGAATAGATGATATCCCGGATCATTATCCGAGAAAAAAAGAATTGCTTTCCACTAGCTTGCATGTCAATTTTCACTCAAGGAAAGTGAACATTGTTCAATATAAAGACAAAACCATAAGATTCATTTTTGCTCCCATTGACACCACTTTTGCAATGAATAGGGCTGGAAAGCGTTGGGCAAGATTAAGGAAAGGGATCAGGACTCTATCTCCATATTCAGCGAGACATTTGGATTGGTATTTTGGTTCCGAGAACCTGACCCCAGACCAAAAATATTACGCAGAGTATGTCTCAGGGAAAATTGCCCACTGGAGTAAGTGGAATCCAATGGCAATAAAAAATAAGATAAAAGAGGAAAAAATATGAGTAGGTTTCATCCTTATAGAAATATCGATCCTTTCAAAATTCCGGATACTGCGGACAAATTGCTAAATGAATACTGGGACATAGCGGAGACGCTGGGAATCAAGACATTTCTTCTTTTCGGCACTTGTTTGGGTTTTGTGCGAGGTGATATATATATAATAGGCGACAATGATATTGATGTCGGGATATTAAGTGGAATTGATGAGCTTACGGCAGAGCTAGTCAAGAACGGATTCATATACAAGCGGACATATGACATCAACAGACATTTTCTCAAATATGGAATCCTACTTGATATCTTCTTTAAGTTCCACCTTCCGCTCATTGATCAAAAATATTTGCAATCTTTTGACAAAGTGACATATAAGGGCAGGGATTATAACGCTCCGCATCCTGTTGAAGAATACCTCAAGGCGAGGTATGGAGACTGGAAGACAAAAAAACTAAGAAAAGTATGGGAGGCTTAAATGGCTGTACCAGAAAAAGGATGGGCAACGCTCGCCCAGGCAGTGGCATATTTTGCCGATGAGAGATACGTAACGACCCATTGGGATGCTATTGCTACGGATGACCTCAAGAATAAAATCTTAAATATGGCATATAATAGAATTTATTATCATCCGGGAGTAACAGTTCCAGTTGCAGGCACAGAGACGGCCGCACAATTGGTTAAGCTGATTATAATCCAGAGCGAGCTGGCTTATTATTTTGCCTTGCATTTAGCTGATGAGGACAGGCGCAAGGGCATACAGGCGCAGGGAGTCGTAGAGGCTGGGATAGTTAAGGAAAAGTATGATAAGGATATGCTGGATAAGCTACCTTTCCCGCCTATCGTTGAGGATTTGCTTGTTGAATTTGCAACAGGTGGATTCTATGCCGTTGGAATTGAGCGGGTCGAGGATGATGATATAGACGAAGGGGAGGGGACTTGAGCGATAAATTTGCCTTAATCCCGAATAGGAAAGAGATTGCTATATTGAAGCGGATCTATGCGGATGCGGAAAAGTCTATATTAAATGAGCTTCTGAAAATAGATTTTTTAGGCTATAAGGAATCTACGGCAGCTAAGACTGAAGAGAAAGTAAAAATAATTGTAAATAGGCTTAATAGGCTTGCTATCAGGTGGACAAATAAAACTATTCCTACAGCTTATGAGGAGAGCTATTTAAAATCAGTTGAGATATTAAATAAGATAGGCGCAGAGAAGGATCCCTTTTTTGATAATTCAAAAAATAAGTTATCAGTAATGGATTCCATAAATTTAACATCTGCTGATTTAATCAAATCTAATCAAAGCATAAATCGTAATATCGCAACCTTTCTAACTTTAGCAAAACAAGCAAATATAGGGATTCAACAGATTCAGGCATTTGATCTAGCCGATGAGGAGATAATATCAGGTCTTTTAGATGATGCTATCCGGGAGGGGCAATCAAGGGGCGAGCTTAACCAGCTAATAAGAAAGCATTTTAACCGGGAGCTATATGAGAAAAAGTTTATCAATATAAATGGGCGGAATTATAATCTAATCAAATATGCAGAGACGGTTTCATCTACTAGAATAAGAAAGCTACAATCTGAAGCTGTTAAAAACTCCTGTGAACAATATGAAAATGATTTAATCGAAATATCAGATCACGGTACAATGACTGAAATCTGCTTGCCATTCGAGGGGAATATTTATTCCATCTCCGGGAAAAGCCAAACTTATCCGCTATTGACAGAATGGCCACCTTACCACCCCCGTTGTCAACATTCAGCAGCTCCGACCTCTGAGATTGTCCTGAGAGCAACGGAGAGATTCGGATGATAAGAGCATATATGATTGATGATATTACCGTCCTTTTTGACCAGGGGCATGATATTCATGGTGAGCCGGTAGCGACATTAGATGTTGAAATGAAGGCTTATGTGGATTGGAAAACTCATCTAATAAGAGACATATCTGGAGAACAGGTTATTTCAAGGGGAATAGTTTATGTTATTTATAGCCGCAAGTTAAATCATAAAGATAGAATTTATGACATAAATGGGGATGGCATTGAGTATGCTATTTTAGATATAACGCAAGGTAAAGATTTTGCAGAGAATCATCAAGAGGTGCATTTAGCATAATGAATAAAAAAACAGGCTTTTTTATTGACCCGGATGATTTCTTGAAAGATTTTACTAAAATAGTAGATACAGCTATTCCAGAATTAGCTGGTAAAGGTTTATTTGCCGCAGGAAAAAGCTTGATACATGATGCAATAAATTTACCACCTCAAGCCCCTTTTTTAAAAGGTGATTTGAGGGGTTCAAGGATTGTCGAAAAGGCTAAAAAATCTAGAAAAGACGTATCAACTAAAGCAGGATTTAATATTAACTATGCAGCAAGGCAGCACGAGGCGGAGCCGGGAGAGTTTAATTATACACGAACAGGTGCTAAAAATCCTGGCCCGAAATTCCTTGAATCTAAAATGGTTAGTAAGAAAGATAAGTATATGCACATTGTCGCTGAAACAATAAAAGCTGGCGGGAAATCATGGTAAAAGAGATAGCAAAGTTTATCGAATTGCAGACAGCCCCATCCTTCACTATAGGAACAAATCTATTTGAAGGCCACAGGCTGCAGGATGCCCCGGATCGCTGTACTTGCATACTGGAAACAGGAGGAGGAAGCCTGCACTTTGATTTAACCGATAGAGTTGACAAAATGATCCAGGTATTAAGCAGGGCAAAGACGTATTTCACAGCCCGCGCAGATGCTAGGGAAGTATTTGATGCTCTGCACACAGGAGCCTATGGAATGGCAGGACATACACTGGCAGCAATCGCCCCGGCAGTCCAGGATTATGAGGTCATGACTATTGAGGCTATATCAGACCCTCAATATATAGGCCAGGATGAGAAGGGAAGGTATGAATTTAGTTGCAATTACATTTTTCGCATTAGAAACGCATAGCAGGATAAACCGATTTATGTCCTGCATGAGTATAGATTTAAAATTTTTAGGAGGTTAAAATGCCAAATCCGAACAGAGATTTAGGACCCTGCAGCGTTATTTGGGATCCGATAAACGCAGTAAATCCGGCCGGAGCCAACATTGAACTCAATCCAACTTTTGGAGGGGTGACATTCGGAGATGAAGTTGCCGATGAGGATATTCATGAAGACCAGGCCGGGATAACTATTGTTGATGGGGTGCATACCGGAAGAACAGTTCTGGCTACGCTCCCAATGACTCGCAGCTCGCTTGCACAGCTTCAGGTTGCTATTAAAGGCTCAACCGCAGGGGCTGCAAATCTAAAGGTTACGAATTGGGTAGGCGGGAATCAATTTCCGCTTTCAAAAGAACTGCTGATAAAGCCAATAGTTGACAATGTTCCGTCTTTAACTCCGGCTGAATGGCTGCATATTCACAGAGCATATCCGAAATCAAATCTTGAGTGGCAGTATAATAATGCTGATCAGCGGGTAACTAATGTTGTTTTCAAATCATTCCCGGATGATGAGAGCAGACAAGTACGGGGTATGTGGCGCATGGGAGCAAGATAAAGAGGAGCTGAAATGTCAAAACTTGTAATAAGTACAAAAAAATCTATCTATGGCCCTATCGAGATTGAACTTGATGGACAAGTGTATCCGGTTAATGCCTCATCTGAATCAATGGAAAAGATACAGGGAACCGTAAAAGACGAAGAGAAGCTGAGAGGAAACCCTATCTCTGCTTTAATTAAACAGCTAGTTATTTATACTGGAATCAAAGAGGAAGTTGCCAAGAAAATTGACTTACGCGATCTTAAAGCTACCATAGAGTTTATTTCAAATGAGCTTAATCCATCGGAAAAAGAGAAGGAATCAGAAGAAAAAAACGAATCAAAGCCAGCGGAAGCAGAATAGCATTAATCGCTGATGCTTTCCCTGGCTTATTCGGCTATGAGGATCTTCTGGAGCTTGATGTCAGAGATTTAGTTTTCTGGGTGAAGGAGGCGAAAAAGAAAAATATAATTAAGCAACTTGATGGCCTTTATGCTACGAGGCTGTCAACATTAGGAACAAATGAGAATTTCAGCATAATGATTAATAATTTACAAGGCCAACTACACCAAATTGAAGGAACGATAAATAGGATGATTAAAGAGAATTGGGAAAGCCTTAAAATTAAAAGAAGAGGATAAAGATGTCATTCGATGCCGGATCTATTGTATCAAAATTAATTCTTGATAAAAAAGGCTTTGATGCCTCTGTCAAGGTTGTAAAAAAAGGCGTTAAGGACCTCGGTAAATATGTAGATACAAATTCAGCAAAGATTAAACACATGGGGCGGACTATGACTATAGCCGGGGGAGCTATAGTTGGAGCTTTCGGGCTGGCCGTAAAATCAGCGATATCCTTTAATAAACAGATGGCGAATGTTGCTACCCTCGTTCCAAATAGCACTAAGCGAATCTTGGAGTTAAAAGAAGGCGTGCAAGATTTAGCAATGGAAACTGGTAAAAGTACAAAGGATATATCCGATGGTTTGTATCAGGTAATCTCAGCATTTGGTGACACTGCAGAGACCGCTGAAATTCTTGAAACAAATGTTTTGGCTGCCGCTGCTGGCATGGCCACAACGACAGATGCCATTTATCTCACAAGCGCTGTGATGAAAGGATATGGAGACGTATCTTCTGAATCGACAAAGAAGGTCGCTGATTTAGCTTTTCAGACTGTAAAATTAGGGCAAACTACTTTCCCTGAACTTGCTCGAAGTATGGGCCGGGCAATTCCGGTCGCCGCTAAGCTAGGCGTTACTCAAGAGGAGCTTTTTGCAGGATTTGCTACGCTCACTGGTGTGACCGGCGATGCAACGATGGTTACAACTCAATTATTCGCTGCGATGAATTCCATAATGAAACCATCGACTGATATGGCAAAGGCAATTAGTAAATTAGGATATACTTCTGCTGAAACTATGGTCAAGGAACTCGGCTTGGTTGGGTCAATGCGGGCATTGGTAAAAACTACAGATGGCAGCGTAGAGAGCGTTGGGAAATTGGTTCCAAATATAAGAGCGCTCCCTGCTGTTTTTGCATTGACGGGTGGCCAGGCTGAGGTATTTGACCAGAAGTTAATAAAAATGAATGACAGCGCCGGTGCAATGGATGAGGCGTTTAAGGAAATGTCAGAGGGCATAAATAAGACTGGATTTAATATGAGCCAGTTGGGGCAAATGACATCAGTCTTAACGCAAAGAATAGGAGACAGCCTAGCCCCGGTATTGGGCGATTTAGTTCTGAGCGCGGGTAAAATAGTCACAAAATTGAGCGAGTGGATAAAAGAACATCCAAAGCTTACGGCGATAATTGCGAAGGCAACGGTGGCTTTTGGGGCCTTAATGGTTGCCCTTGGCCCGCTTATGATGGCGTTACCTGGATTAATTAAAGCTTTGCCCTTAGTTAGAAAGGGGTTCCTAAAATTAGTGCCTTCATTGGCAACTTTGAAATCTTCTGTAAGCGGTGTATCTGGATTACTAAAAAGTTTACCTGCAGTTGCAATGGCAGCATTTGCCGGTTGGGAAGTGGGGAAAGCTATAGGCAAGATAGAGCTTTTGGGGAAAAGCATAAATGAGCATTTAGTTGATGGGTTTAGTAATGCTATTGATAATTTAGGATTATTCCAGAGTAAGGCAGAGCTGACCGGAGAAACTACAGAAAAACTGGCGGGAAGGGTAAAATTTCTTGCAGAATATAAACAAAAGCTTGCTGATATGGCAAAAAAGACTACGACTGCAATTGTTGAGTTGAATGACAAAGGACTTGAACCGCTTGGAAAGACAATTACTGAAGTGTCAGAAATTATAGTCAATGATTTTGGTAGGGCTGGCCGTGATATGTCAGATGTTATTGAGTGGATGGGAACCTCAATTCAAGCTACGGCTATTCCTGCTATGCGTGATTTAGCTGGAGTTGCTTATAACGTACAGGGAAGCTTGCAAGATTTAACGATAGGAGAAAGAGAGTTTTTAGAAGAAACTAAGAACACTACAACAAAAGCCAAATCGCTTTGGGAAGATATGGCAGACGGGTTGCAGACTAAATGGGCTTCCACAATGGGCGAGGTTTTGAGAGGAGCGACATCGATTAAAGATGGGTTAAAAGGTGTTTGGGATGGCGTTGTTGTCCAATTTACCGATATGCTTGGCCAGCTTATTTCTAAATTTGCGACTGATTTTGTAGGTGGTATTATTTCGGGTGCATCTAAAGCAGGATCAGCCATATCAACGCTTGCAGGCGGAGCGGCCTCGCTTGGGTCAGCAATCACAGGCCTGGCTACAGGCGTAGCTTCAATTTTACCGGCTATTGCAAAAGGGGTCGCAGCAGCAGCAAAGATACTCTTTGGGGCGTTACCTCATATATTGGCAATAGGCGCGGCTGCCATTGCCCTTTATGCGGGATTTATGGCGGTCAAAGCGCTCTTTGGTTCTGGTGGCGGAGGCGGTGCGGGTGATTATACAAATAAGCTTCTTGAAACTATGCAGACACAGTTAAACGGAATAAATTTGAAGCTTGATTCCGCCAATTGGCACAATGCCAAATTCCAGACCGGGTTTAAATCCATAATAGACGTATTGCATGATATTCGTAAAGCGACAGAAGGAACAGTAAAAGCGTTGACAAAAAAGGGAACGGTTTATGTTGATGTCTTTAGATCGGGTGTAATGGACAACTTGGGGAGAAATATCGCAGGCGGCATAAGCGGGCTTGGGAACAATATAGCGGGTAGTATAGGTAGATTAGGAAACAATATCGAAGGTGGCATGAAAGATTTTGGAAAAAACTTCTCATCAAATAAAGATGGCGGTTCTGATTTTAAAGGGAAAAAATTTGCTGAAGGATTTGAAGGCGTTGTTAATCAACCCATGATGGCGCTTATGGGCGAGGCTGGCCCGGAAGATGTAAGCATTCATCCTGTATCAGAGAGGGGGAAATCAAAGCCCTCTTCAAATGTTACAGTTTACAACACTGTCAATCTAAACGGAACTATCATCACAGACAGGGATTATACCCGCCAAAGAATGCTGCCGGAGATTTTATCAGCTTTAAAGGCGAATTTTGAAAAGACAAAAATGAAAGAAATATTAGGGATAACATAAAATGGCATTCAAATATGTAGCAACAAATTTATTAGATGGTGATTCGCTGGATTCTATTTCACTTCCTGGAGAGGATGCGATATATATAGCAGAGCATCTATATAATAACCGGCCTTCAAAGCCATTCAGGTTTACTTCAAACGTAGCACAGTATATTAGACTTCATTGGGCGGATGCTCAGAGAGTGACTCATATTTCAATCTTTAACCACGACTTAGTAGGGACGGGTGCTTTTAGTTTCCAGATTCAGGCTTTAGATGGAGGCGCCTGGGGTGTGCCTACTTATACTCAAAATCTGACATTGCAAGATTATTCATTATATGAACATTTAGATCAAACTTATCAATGGTGGCAGATATATATCAATGATCCGGATCATACGACTTTCCCGCAAATAGGAGAGCTGGTTTTCGGTCAACACGCAGAATTTGCAAATGGATACGTACAGCCGGATTGGAGTCAAAATCTCAATTTTTCTATTGCTGAAGAGAAGACTTATTTCGGGCAGAATTGGGATTATTATTTATCCGACTGCAAGGAATTTAATATTAAGATTAAGAATTTGAACAACCCGGCAAATATAGATGACCTTGAAACATTTTTCCGTAGTATTGGCGGGGCGGCTGGTCGATTTGTCTTTATTCCCCATGACGATTATCCTTATTGTTTCTTTGTTAAGATTGCAAATACCAGCCTGCAAAACCTTCAAATAGTCCGGGGTACAAATGATTTAAACGAATGGACAATGACACTTAAAACTCTGGTGCGGGGGATCAAATTGCTATGAATGTAGCTGATGAGATAAGGCGGATCAAAAACGAATTAAAATATATTAAACTACAATTGCGAGATGTGCGGCAGGGCGGAGGAGGTATTGCCGCACATAATATTTTAGATGGGGATGTTCATCTTGATTCAGTTGCAGACGGAGTAACGAGAGGGTCAATTATTTATGGTAATGCAACCCCCAAATGGGATGAGTTAGATATTGGGGCAGTTAATACATTTCTTGGGTCAGATGGAACTGATATTTCATATCGGACAGCAGCGCAAGTTCTTGCTTCTTTATCAGGAGCTGCTGGAGCTGCATTCGATTGGAACGACAAGGATTTATCTAAAGTCAATACGTTGGCCGGGAAAGAGATCGCAACGCCCGCAAATCCGGCGGCCGGGTATAATAAGATTTACTGTAAAGCCGATGATGCTTGGTACACTCTGGATTCTGATGGAAATGAAGTGGCGATCGCAGGTGCAGGGGGAAACCACAATTTATTATCAGCTGCTCATCTCGATACAC
>Ga0222640_1000179_pt1 | contig 21038 bp, 22 predicted proteins | sample AntAcemetagen187_FD_181144 | JGI IMG/M metagenome (GOLD analysis project Ga0222640, IMG submission 181144) | Saline water microbial communities from Ace Lake, Antarctica - #187 | ecosystem: Environmental > Aquatic > Non-marine Saline and Alkaline > Saline | place: Antarctica: Ace Lake... | reverse complement strand
AAGCACCACCAGCTACGCCTCCAGCCGCCGCACCAGACCCATATCCTAACGCAGCAGTGGCGGCGGGAGCCCCAAATTCAAGTGCCGCTCCAGCTCCAGCAGTGGTTCCCAGGGCGCCCCCACCCGCAACGCCACCTGCGGTTCCACCAGCCGCTCCTAAAGCACCAACCGCTGGGATTGTTGTTGCTGGAACTCCACCAAATAGCCCGTAAGAACCCGCCCCGTATCCGGCGGGGAGTTGACCTGCCGCTTCAGATATAGGTAACACACCTTGTAATGTAGGGGCAGCAGCTTCACCAGCAGGAATAACTTGTGCTGTTGGCACAACCTTAGGCGGCATCAAAGCCGGATCGACAGGATCAATAGGTGTCGTAGTGTCTCCCAAGCCAGAACCTTTATATACCTGATAACCAGCAAGTCCTACACCCGCAGCGTCCATCAACCCTTGACCAGCACCAGGTTCCTGTTTCGTTTCCTGCTTGCGTTCCTGCCCCATCCTCGCCAAAGACGCTGAAGCACCCTTTACGCCCTGAAGGACTTTCGTGAACGGATTTTCAACTTGATATAATGCAGCCATATTGTGTCTCCTTTAACCCAGGGCCATCGCCATTTGTCGTAGGTTATCTTCTCGGCCTGTTCTTGCAGCCTGTGTCCTGGCGCCCGCCGTGGCCTTGGCCTGTTCAAGCGCAAAGTCGCGCTCCATAGCAACCTGCCTCCCGGCCCCAACCTGGATACCTTGCCTAGCTAGATTCCGTTCCATGCCACCCCTGGCGTTTCCAAACTGTTGCATGGCATTTGCACCTGCTGCGTCCATCTGATCGCCTATATCGAGGTTACCAGCTTGCCCCATCATCCTTGATTGTAGAGCTGTTCTCTGTGGTATGATCGCCATATTAGCGTCAATCTGGGCTTGCTCCATTGGCTTGTAAGAATCTTGCCAGAACCGAAAGTATTCTTCCGCCATACCAAGTTCCTTTTCGGATATACTCGCCAACCGTGCATTATAAGCCTCGTCGATGCTATTTATTGTTGTGTTAGCACTACCTTTACAATATGCGATAGAACCATTATACTCAAAGGATTCCTCATACTCGATTTCATTTGTTGCTATATCAATAATGACACGATCGTATATTTTCATTTTAAGCCTCCGAGGATTTCCTTTGTGATATGCAATAAGGTTCCTTCAACACTCTTATTTGTCTTTTCATCCCATAATGCGTTAGGGATTTTACCGATTTCTATAAGTCCAACTTTTTTCAACCATTTTACACCAACGACATTCCATGATGGTATCAACCCGAGTACAGTTTCAAAACATGGGTTCTCGAAGCTATCTGCTACCCCAAGCAAATGATCAACAGCAAAGCGGCCTATATCAACCGATCCTTCCCCAATACTTCCGTTGAATCCACAAAAATGAGCGTAGCACGTTTTGTAACGGACTCTATTAAACCACATGATAGCGGATAAGTCAGTTTCATTTTCAATTACGAACAGATAATTTTGGCCATATTTCATAATCGTAAGGAAATCTTCCGGATCGTTCACGGTGCCATCACTGAACACTATTTTATCCGTACCCTCATCAACCATCCTGGAATAAATGCTTTTGACAAAAGTATCTGTAAAAGTTTTTATCCCGTCGATCTCTATGTATGGGGTTATTTTCATTAAACTGTCCTTTTCCATTATTACGCAGTTCGAAGCCACATGTAAACAGCAAAACTTAGTGGCAAGTTTGCCGTCGATGCAGTGTTTACGGTTGGCACTGTTACGGTGTGTAAGTGATTGTTAACAGAAAGTGTTCCAACAGTATGTGTGTGAGCTATAGTGTGAGTGTGAGTGTCTAATGGCACATTAAAGCTGGCACCGGTACCATCTTTTATAGTACCATAAGAATTAGGGGCACCAGAACTTGCCGCAGATGAAGCGGAGGAGGTTCCATTTAATCCTGGTGCAGTGCTACCAGAGTTAAAAGCTGCCCTGGCCGGAACATTGTGTAAGTGGTTAAGTGCGCCATAAATAGTTGGTCCGGCTGGCCCAGTAATAGGAGTGAACGCTGCACCAGCACTGACGAGTACGTGACCTTGAGTAAGTGCTGTCCAAGTCCCATAACCGAGTGTAGTGTTTGGGTTAGTAGCAACTATTGAAATGTAGATGCTATTAATTGGAAATGGTTCGGCTATGGTTGTAGACACCACATTCTTATTGGCGTCAGTCGCTAATGTCTGGCTTGCATTGCACTGTTGAAGGTTTAGCTCTGAGCTGGCGTGAAACTTCATCGACCGATCCGCCCCAACAAATCTTGCAACTTCAACGTCACTACCGCCATCATTTACGTTTAAGATAATGTCTTTGTCGCTTATCGTGTTCTTTATTGTGATGTCATCTGTAGCCTCGCTTATTGTGAATTCATCTAACCCTGCGCCTAAAGTAAGCGTTCCACCTATATTTACATCATCAGTAACGTTGATATCACCTTTTTGATATTTTCCACTCACAGCTACCCAAAAACCAGCAAGCCCAGCTACAACATATGGTGAACTTGCACCGGAAGCGTTCGCTGAGTCAAAAGCATAAATTGTATAAAGATCTTGATTTGCATCAACCTCATAAGCGACTAACAAACTTCCATCAATAGAGCTATAATCTCCTAACTCAATTGGTGCTGTTATATCAGCAACGGCAACCAATAAATACGTCCCATCAAAAGCAGAAAGCATATCTAAAACATCAAGGCGTGTTAAAATAGCACCCTCCGCTATTTTAACTTCAGTTACTGCTCTATCAGCGATATTGATTGTTTGAACTTCATGTGTTCCTAAAGATTGCCTGGTAGTGGTGCTTCCAGATAAATTATTGTTTGACACAGTTGTCGTCTCAGAGATATCCGTTGCATACCCTTTTTCTTCAAGATACTTTTTGGTAACAAAAGATTCCTGTTCCCCAGCTCTGCCTCTGCTGACTTCAATCGATTCCTTAACCCCATTTAGAAAATGGGCGAGGCTTCTCTCAAGACCTGCTGGAACTTTTGGCACATTAGCCGTTTTTAGTGTTCTACTCATAATGAAATATCCATTGGAGTCTGTGATATACCAAAAAAGTCAACATCTATGGCACCAGTCATTTGTATCTCAAAAATTCTTCCTATGAAGCCTGATACCAACCTGAACACGTCGCTGTCAGTCGCCGAAAAAGTCTGTTTAAGAACACCATCTACGTACAGGGTTACCGTAATTGTCCTATCAGGAGATATTGTATAATCGTCACCGTCGTCCATGATATCGGCTGTAAGCGCCAATTCAGTATCGCTCGTAACAGCAGTGACAGTGGTTGATGTGCTATCGGTCGTGTTATAAACCGTCATTCCGATTGCAACCGTAGATGTAAAATTCTGACCAGAATCTTTCAATACATTCGCGGTAGCACCTATCCCGTCACAATTCCCGCTATCAACCACAGACGACCAATCCGCGATAACCCTTCCACAAGCAAAATTCGTGAGATATGATAATTGATGTTTTTTTGACTTCCAGGTAAACGTCTTGTAATCAACACCTCCACGGTATTTGTAAATTTCATACGTTGCGGCAGTTTCTTTCTTGAAAAGATAATACAGATCGTCGCCATCTGAAATCATGTCATACGTGTAATTCTCCTTGTCATCGGACAATGTGTGGTCAAAATTAACAATGAACGGTGTCTCCTGGAAATCTATAAATGCGGTCGTGTTAGACCCATCAACAGAGAAAAACACTTTTCCGTCAAAATAAGTCCCAATGAAATCTTCGGCAGACAACTCAATCCATTGTGTTTTAGTATAAAGCGATTTTGTGATTAAACTTCCACCGTTTTGAGAAATCATGAAAAGTCCGTTAGGGCATGGATAAATAACTCCATTCTCAGTCATGGTAATTCCACGTTTTGATATGCACGGTTGAGGATACGGGAACGGTGTTTGACTTAATGTTGTTGGGTCATTCCCTATAATTCCCTGCGGCGCACCTTCAGTGAGGACAATGATTGTACCAGGCATATAGCCAAGCCCAATAATAGTTTCCGGAAACAGCAGCGAATAAATATTTGGGAAAACGTAAGGATGAAGCGGTTCTGTCACATAAACGCTGTTCTTTGAAAACCCAGCCATGATACCGTTGTCGAACAAAGTTATACCGTGTAGGTCTGCCGGCGGCATATCCCAGTCCTCAGTTGATAACACCTCTGCCAAAGTACTATCATAAGGATGACCATCGCTTATACCATCAATGAGCGCCACATCAAGAGGCAAATCAAGAGTATCCAGTTTATAGAAATATAGGTTGTTAGTCGGTAATACGCCCGCGGCAGGCGAGATGAAACAATAATATCCATAACCTGAATAACTTAAATAATCGCCTACTGCATAAACAGTATCATCATCATATGGCTCGTATGGCGGGACATACTGGTATTCAGCACTTCCGTTATCAGCAGTGACCAAACGATATAATCTCACATGGCTTATGTTCACATCAGCGTTTGCGGCTGGCACGGCTGGAATGACAAAAGACGCTGTCTGAACGCCACCACTTTGAAGTTCGGAGACTATAAATGCCGTATTTCCATCTTCAGCAGAATCGGCAAGTCCACCCATATCATTGACAATTGTAATAACAGGGCTATAAGGTTTTGCGCACGAAAATGCGTCGCTGTTGTTAATCGCTTCTGCGGTCTTTTCAGCTATTTTTACAGCAACATCATCAACAACGATATCTACCTCAATCCCTGTTTTTCCAGGTACACCAGGATCACTTGAAACAGTGCTGCCATAAGAATCCGTAAACGAAAGGTTTGGGCTAGCGACTCCATTATCTGCGGAAGGACTAGATGTTATATCTCCAATTATTAAGCTTTGAATCTCTATATCTGAAGTGGCTGAATCATAATTAAATTGTGCAACCTCATTAAGACCATTTGTTGATTCCACCATTGCATCGTATGCTGGTTTTGCAAATTCGTTATCTGTTGCTGCACCAAATTCGTATGCAGCCTTAATAAACTTGTCAGCTTCAACTCCAGTCGGATATCCTGGATTACGAGTCCAATCTCCATTATAAGGCAGAGGTGTAGAGTCTGTAGTGTTAGCCACATTACATCTAAACATAGTGCGTTCACTATTCCCTTCACCATTTATATAAATTTCCCAAACAACATCATTTAAAACATATGGTGCCCCTCTTACCCATCTTTCTAGTGCTTCTTCTTCAAAATATACAACGATTTTTCTTTCGACATTTGGATTTTTATATAGATTTGGATCTAACTCAGGGAACAACAAATGAAAGTAAAAATAATCACCTTCCACAACATTTTGTGGAGTAAAATCAACTGTAATAGACGGAACTGCCGCAATCTGATACCATACATAATAGCTGTCGTCTACCGCAGTGTTTAATATAAAATACGATCCGTTAATCAGTCTTTCTGTATTGATAGTTGATATTTCTGGGAGGGAAGCTGTTCCTGCTTGAGTTACAGCTACTGAAAAATCGGAAGTGGCAGCACCAATATTAGTTACATTCCCATTAACACCATTAGTTATTGTAATGAGCTTCCCATCGGTTGTTGCTGAACAAAGGATACCAACAACCGCATTTATAGCTGCGGCTATTTTATCCGCAATTTGGTCCGGATTATCTAACCTAAGTAAGTCAACTTGGATTCCAATGCCTGCCGGCGCAGGGTCTGAACCATCATCGTCAATTGTGTACCAACAATAATAATTACTTGCAGTTGTTGAAAAAGTGAAATATCTTCCAACCCCAACATTTAGAGTAAGCATGTCGGTTGTTTCACAACTAACTTGAGTTTTCTGTGGAGTGCTTTCCATATCAACTGTTTCTGTAGCAGGAGACGGCTTTGACTCCTCACCCCATGCCGTAACATAGGTGTAAATCCAATTCGTTGATTTAACCACATATCCGTCACCATCTCCAACAATCGTAATTGCCATGGCTTCATCTGGTGCTGGAACACCCAACCGCCACGTTGCCCTGGGATACCCCGCTCCGGAAGTGGGATCAGGACCAGCGTTCACATCAATGGTGGTTTCTTGTTTTACTGCCAAGGCGCCAAGCCTGGTTGTCGAAGCCGTAAACCCGCAATCATCTGATATAGGGGGTACGCAATTTCCAATATTTGCGTTTTCAATAGTTATCAACGTGCCAGCGGCAGTAGCTGTCCCAAAAAGCGCGTGCGCTTGAATAGCGGAAGCTATTTTTGTAGCAGCTTGCGCAGCAGTATCTCCAACGAGTATAGCCGCGGTTATCGTAGTCTTCCCAGCGTCAACCGGAGGGACAGGGCCAACTCCGCCGACAGTGATATAAACGTAAAACTCTGTTTGAAAAGATGTTCCAGGAGCGACATTTGTAGGAGCGTTTATTGTAAAATACGCACCCAACAAAGTTGTCATCCTACTGCTGGTTTGTTTCGGGTACGCTAAACCATTAGACATATATATTCTTGGGGTGTCTGTTCCTAATGGCGATCTGACGATATCCGTATCTTCAGCCCAACTAAGCCAATTATCTTCAAATTTGTAAATCGTGACAGGATTGGTTATAAGGTTTCCAGTCTGAGCCTCCGATGAAAAGTCCTTAATGGCACTTATTTTTCCTCTCAATAGATCGCAGTTATTAGCCGTTTGAGCAAAATCTTCCGGTAAGAGCTTCTCCGAAGACCTTGGCGACATTCCCTTAAAATCAGATATCTTTATCGCTGGCATTATTACACCTGAAGTGATCTGAATATTTCAATCCATGTTCCGTAAGTAGTTGTCCCGCTTATCCCGCCATTATTCACAAGCCCAATAACATCACCGGTACTCATCGGGAAATTCGGATTCAATAATGGATTTTTCGTTTTTATATAGGAATCGTTTCTAACAACCGTTACGTTATCGTTTCCCATTATAAAAACTTTGATGTCTCCATTGCCACCACCTTTTATACGTAGGAGTTCATCAGCAACTGAAGCAGATAAGAAAACTATTTCTAACGCACTCGTTGTCAATTCCGTACCAACCGTAAGCGTTGTTTGACCGGCAATCATGTTGTAGGTTGTGACGCCACCGGCTGCGGCGGCTATGCCCACTATATTAGTGTTGATCCCTTCCATAAGAGTGGTGAAATCCCAATCAAACTCTACAGTGCTAAGTGGGGACCCCTTCAATTCACGCATAACGATTGTGTCATCAGCTATCTCTGAACCAGCAACAAGCGTCATATTATCACCTCTTTAATCCTAAATTATTAAACAAAATTAGATTGCAAAACTTCGCCCTGTTTCCCGCCATTTGCTGCCGTCATAAGCCAAGGTAAGTGTATCACCTGTATCCATATCAAAAGTGGGTGCGCCAGAAAGCACGATATTTCCAGTCTCACTAACAATCGCTGAGTCGCTTGTTGCAACCACCACGGTCATGCCATTCGTCCTGGCAGTGATTGTAGCCAACGTAGTAGCCCCAAGTGCCTGTACTACGACCAAACCAGTTGAGTCGCTATGACTGGCGATTGTGTGGCTCTCAGCATGCCTTGCGCTTGTATTCTCGCTTATTCCATCATGGTCATGCAGTGTCGTGTCCCCACCATCTGTTAAATCAGTAGCGTTTACATCTGAAATATTATTGACTTCCGCGCCGTTTTCAACACCGATCATGGTCAATACTTCTGTTTTCGTAAGTTCCTCGACAACGCCATTGGCACCGGACACTCGACCTAAAATGCGTTCATCATCAACCACATTCTGCATCTTTGCGTAGGTCACGGCGTCATCGGCTATGGTCTGGGCGCCATCGAAAACGCTGGTCACATCTCCTGAATGATTTGGATGGACATACAGATTATAAAGCGTATCAAAATAAGTTTTCAAAAATGCTTTAATTTGAGTCCAGGTAGACGTAACGAGTGCGTCTGAATCAGTGCTGTCCCGATAAATAGCTTTATCAGCATCAATTGGGGGGTTTTTTTCACCTATAGTACTAAGGTTATCATGACTATGTAATGTAGTTGAGCTACCGTCTGTAAGGGTATCCAGTTTAGCTCCAGTGGCTGTTGTGTCGCTGTGGCTCGCTACAGTATGGCTTTGAGCATGGTGGTCATTAGGTGTTTGTCCTGTTGTATCTGAATGAGCTATAACAGGTTCTACAACACCATTGACCCCTCCCATAAGGGTTGTGAAATTCCAATCAAACTCTACAGTGCTAAGCGGGGATCCCTTTAATTCACGCATAACAACTGTATCATCGGCTATTTCAGGACCCGCGACAAGCGTCATTTTATCACCTCTATAAAGTAAAACTTCTCAACGAAATTCCCATATCACCGCTTGAGAAATTGTTGTTAATCAATATTCTCGCTTTGCCAATTCCTCTTTTAAACAACCCCAATTCAAACATTCCAACCGTGTAATCGGTCCACGGCTTGCTTGGTTTTGAAAAAAGACGATATTTCGCACCGGCACATATCTCTTCAAGCCAGTCGTCATACAACAAATTGTCAAAGCTACTTGCGTCTCTTTTTGGCTTAAACGCCGCCCGTAGAGCTAAAAAATAGTTAATGGTTGGGACAGGATAGACTCTGATTGTTGCGTTATCTACCGCAAAATATGCCGTCGGTAAACCGTTCGTTGTTTGAACTTCCCAATACTGAGTGGGCCTAGTAGCTAAGGTTGATTTTGACATCAACGCCAGCGGGACAAAATCGGTAGGTGTATCCGTACTTGCTACGAAAACCTTAATCACAACAACAGGTCTCATCCCGACATCGGGAACAGTTGGCGTAACCCCATCAAACTCAATTACGGAAGCATCGTCAAGTTCTTCCATGGTGGAACCTTCAACACTATTGTAAACAAAGTCCCGCTGTATGATCCAAGTCTGCTTGCAGAAATCCGTGATAGCATCTCTGATAGCATCTTCTATTGCCGGGTCAGGGCACATAGGGACATCAGCCCTCACGTTATCAACAAAATCATTTATTGAAACAGCCATGTCTTAACCCCTATGAACCCCTGAAAGCTCGCTCGGTTTAGGCGCGTTCGGATCGTAAATAGTCTCACCTTTCTCTTGATCACCAAGTGATTTCAGAAAAGCCTGGTAATGGCCAATCGCCCTTTGTGGTGCATTGGGTGCGATATCAGAGTCCTTGCTGTAAGCTCGGTATAGAACATAATCCAATAAAGCAGAAGAGTATATATCATCCAGTGTAAGTGTGGCCGCAGATGTGGCCAAGTCTGCCGGAGACGATGAATAAACAACTTCAACGTATCCGGGTGATGCAGCCGGTTGTGGCGGATACACATAAAACACCTTCGGGTTACGCTCATCGAACATGTAATGCTTAACCTCAGCGGTACCGGTTTCAGTGTTCCAATCCGGGCGTTGGGTATCAAGGATGTACCTTTCAGTTCTTGTGATAGCCCTACCTGGAGTGGAGCCTGCCACACCAAGATTCCTGACAATATCAATTAACTGAATCCCTGCTGCTGGAATGGATTGCTTTGTTTCAGAAACCACTAGAACAACAGCCTCAGACACTGTGTAAGCGTCCGGCTTTCGCAAAACAATCTCACGCTGACCATCGTTCAACCAATCCAGCAATTCATCAGTAGGCCACCTAATGTTTGTCGTGTCTTGTAAGATTATCCCAGCACGGTCTAAAACTTCTGACCCAATTATAGTCGGCATAATTACCTCCAGGTCAACTTACTTAGGGCCTGAGCCACCATGGCTGGTTTTCCAGTAAGCCGAATTTCATTATCGGTTTTCTCAAGTTTTGCGAACGCATTTATTTGGCGTTTCGTCATCAGGTCGAGCTTTATTTCCAATTCATCGTCAACACGTTCTATTTCAATAATATGTTTGGGTGTGTCTTCTTTAAATGGAAAAAACTCAGTCATCTGTTTCTGCTTTGATAGCACTTCAGTGTATGCGTAAATATACCCGTCGCTGGCCCGCTTCAGATACCGTTGCCCTTTATTAAGGATAACACCTTTTTGCATTGTTTTTACCTCAAGGCCGGGAGGATTTTATCTCCCCCGGCCAGGTTAATGGTTTAAAGCTGATAGCCAATCACGGTAAGCGTGAACTGGCCCACAGTTTCATCGGCAAGATATTGAACATCAATGGTATCATCAACCGTAAACAGCTTGCTGACATTATCCCATCCCCATGTGGCATCCACCGCAATGACAGTATAGCCAGTAGTTACAACGTCCAGGGCGGCAACAACCTCAGTTCCACCAGCAAGGCCAATGTCAACGGTGCTACCCGCTGTACCCGCTGTGGTTACATTTACACCAACATGCAGAACAACAAAACCAGCAGGCACGTTAATACACTGGATGATGTCATTCGCGGTGATCTTTGCCGCAGTGGTAAGGGTCGCGTTAGACGCGATGATAGCAGCGGAATTCATAACCTGCTGAAGTTTAATCAACTGCCCAACGTCATCCCACTTCGGGGCAGTGTTTCCTATCGCATAATCATAGGTTCCCATATTTCATCCCTCCTTTATGCTTTCTTGGCGTAAAACCAAATCAGCGCTTCCGGTTTGATCACTTCGTACCCGTAAACCTGAAGCCCTCGCATGAGGTCGCCAAAGTCGTTCGGATTTCTCAAGGTCTCGGTCTTGGTCATCTGGCTCGCAAACGTAATTGCGGAAGGATGCCCGGCGATGATGTTGTGGACAGTATCCGCTCCATCAACCGTAGTCGCAATCTGGCGTGATTTGTAAATCTCGAACGTATCAATCATACCAATCCGTCCATTTCTGAGGATACTAGTACCGTCACCAGCAAGACTCGCGTCTTTCAGGTCGGACATTTTGATCATGCCGCAGAACAGAGGCGGAAAAACAACCCACCTGGAATTGTCTGGGATGCTATTCTCATCAAGACCCGTTCCCAGATTCACAATATATTCCAGGATATTGGTTTTATCTACCGCTTCCGGCGCTCCGGTTACGCCAAAATCAAGGTTGCCTGTATCTGCCCCAGCCGTTGCACCCTGATTAGACGCTGCCGCACTGGAGTACACATTACTCAGAATGTCGGAGTCAATGGCGATGGCAAGCTGCTGGCCAGCGTCAGTGGTCCATTTTTCGACATACGGAATATCAGACTGGAGTTTCTCAACGTCATTGATGGCAAGTCCGTAAGTCTTACCTTTGTCGATGAGCAACTCAACCTCACCAGGGGTCGGCCTGTCGTAAGTCAAGTTTTGGTTAATTACATAGTCACGAATAACGATATCAGGTACGGTTCTGATGTGAACCATATCACCATACGCTTTGATATCTCCTTGGTAATCTGTATTGCTAATGGCAGCAAAAACAGTGGATTTGTAGAATTTCACCCTTACAGCATGTTAAGCTGCAACCGACTGTCGCATAAGTCGATTCTCACGCCTTCTTTCCCTTTGATAACAGGCTGAGCATAAGCCATTCCCCATATGTTTTGATTTTGTCGTGCCACATCCTATGCAAACCATGCGACCATTTTTTGACCATGGGGAAGGTAAATCCTTAACCTGCTTCAACAACTCGTGAATATCAACCCTTGGTTCGTTCAGTCTGTGCGGTTGGGTTTTTAGTTGCTTTAATGTATCTTTGATGAATTTACCATCACGATAATGTCCCATCTTAGCGCAACTCAGGAGGAACTGTGCTTGGTCTTGTTTAACAACCATATATTTTGCAACTTTATAAAACATTTGGACCATTTTTGAAGGATTCAGAGAAACAATCATCTGTCTGCATTTTCCGTTTCGCATATCGTGTATAGCACCACCATACGCTTTATGGATAACCTCTATTCCTTCAGTATCATAATCAGCGCAAGCCACATGCAGAATAGGATTACAACCACCCTGTTTCCCCATGTATCGGATAGAAAAGCATCCATCACCATCGAGATAACCCGCCAACCATTTACGTGACGGATAATTTGGAATCGGGAGTGATTTTATTCTTCTCTGCTCCTTAATCTTGCTTTTGAATTCTTTCACATTTGATACCTTATGTTCCGATGCGTCCAAACAAAATTCAACAAAATATCTTTTAATAACCAAGTGTTTTTTGATCCTGTATAAAATTTTAGACGCTTGTTTGTTTATGAGCGTTAAATGTGAATAATTAGAACCCTTTATATTCACAACTCCAAACTTCCCGCCATAATCTTTTTGGATTAATTTCAAAACTTCATCCTGTTCAGTTTTCTGGCTCCAAGTAAGATTCAGTCCTGGTTTCCAATTATCATGAATACCATAAAAACTTACTCCACCGTCTGAATCCAAAAAACCTGCTAAATACTTTTCACTAATCATTGAAGTCTCCTTCTGTTTTATTAGCTTTTAACCCTTACCTCTGGTTAACCGTAGCCTCCCAGTTTTTTAGAACCAATTTTACACGCTCATGAAAAACCTAATTAAATAAGCGTCTTACCAGCCCAAATTTCCGGCGTATATGTGCCCGAATGACTAGTTACTCCCGCTGCAACTGGATATGCCATGATTTTATTTCCTCCGTCATGGTGTTATCCTCCCTTCTTTTTGAGCAAGGAAGATTTCTTTTTCAAGTTTATTCGCCTCTTTTTCGCTGTATTTACCCTTAATCTGGTCGGAATAGAACTTGGTAATATCCTTTTTGGACCAAGCCCTCTTCTGCGAAACCGGCGTTTTAGCCGCGGCACCCTTTCCAGGGGCCACCTGCTTCTCAAGACCACCAACCACGGGAGCCGAAGGCGTTTTATAGGCATTAAATATCGCCGCTACGCTACCAGCGTCCATGTTGGCATACGCTTTATCAAGGGACTGTTGCTTCGTGCTGCCACTGTACCCGTCGGCCTCTGAGAGCCATTCAATGAAAGAGCTATCCTCGTTAACAGTCCTCCAATCTGGAACCTTACCTTCAAGTTTGGAGAAAAATCTGTCTTTTGAAGATTGCGCTATATCATTGGTAAGAGCATCGACTTTCTGGCCGTACTGGGACAGGCGTCTGTCAGCCACCCTTTCGACCATGTTGCCAATAAGATCCATCGTGGACTTATCAAAACCCTCTTCTTCGAGAGTTTCAAGCTCTTTCGATGTCAGGTACGTCCCTTCCGTCATCTCAGGCTGTTTGGGCGTTTGGTTCATTGTGGCCATCAGGTTGGTCAGTTTGTCATTCTGAGCCATCAAGTTACGGACCTGGTCCGTAAGCTGTGGGACTTCAGCCTTGAACTTCCCTTCCATGACCTTGAACCGTTGTTCCCAGTATGCCCGGTCTTTATCATCAACTACTTCTTCCTGGGGAGTTGATTCTACCTGTTCTTCAGGAGCTTCTTCGGATAAAACTTCTTCTTCTTCCGATTCTTCGGCTTCCTGTTCTTCAGGATCAGGGTTCCCCATCAACTTTTCTGCTTCTTCTTCCTGCTGTAAAACTTGCGCTGGTATTCCCATTACGCCTCCTTGGAGCCGCCTAAGCGGGGTTCCGGTTTTTGATTGACCTGATCGGACTCCGTATAATTGCAGAGTCCGGATTCAGGTTAGGTTAATTCATAAACTTCTCATAAAGAGGAACATGCTCTGGAGTTAACTCCTCTTTTTGATCCAATTCTTTCAACTTCTTCTTAACGATTTCAGTCACGATCTCTCCGAGTTTGATATCTTTCTCCGAAACAACCCCATCTTGCCATCTGGTCATCCCGTCATTTTCTTCAAAAGCCAACAACTTGGATTCTTCTTCTGTGAACGACAACGATTCTCTTGCTACCCTGACAAGTTTAAGGTTTGTAAAAGACCCCTTTTCAGGGAGCAATCCAATAACTGATATCCTTTCAAGCACGTCTAATTCCATAATGTTCTCCCGGCTCCCGGCTGATAAATCCTGAGAAGGCCCGTCGGGATAGTTGGGCTTTTCGGGTTTCCCCTATCTCAGGATGTAAATCCTATTGGTCTGCCCATTCAGTATCAATAGACGCGGCATTGTAAGCAGGGATATAGAAGTTGGTCCCAGCACAATTTATTTTAATGATAGCTTCCGCAGTTTCAGGGTTTGTGATTGTAGTCGTAGTGACGTAAGCCCCATCGGACTTATCTGCGGATACAAACTCAAACGCGCTGTGGATATAACTCTGTCCACCAACAGCCGATGCGTAGAACTTGATTCCACTGCTCAGCTTTGCCGCGTCTGTAGGCATTAGCCTAATGGCGGCCTCGTTGTTGTTCGTGTAACAATGGACATCAATGCCATAGTCGCAATATTTCTGCATTTTTGCCCTGACACAAGCCACGTTACCAGCGATGTTATCAACCGCACCGGCATCAAAGTACCCGGCGTAAAGAGGCTGATCGAGTGTTCCGCCAGACGCAATGGAAGCTACACCAAGCACCGCGTAACAACCACCAGTGTCGGCCAAAGCACAAGCCACACCAGCGATTGACATAGATCCAAAGACGCCAACATGCTGGTTACTGGTATCGCCAGGCTGGGCGCCGGAGATATTACATTTCCCCCAGATTGCATAAGTGTCCTGAACCACATGGGCCACTTCGAGCCTGGTATATTGCCCAATCATGAACCCGGTTGCGCCAAACGTAGCACCAGATTCATAAGTCTGATACGAACCCATAAAGTAATTTCCGCCCGTGATCGTTGCAGTAACGTCTCGCCGCTCAATAACCGCCGATGCCGCTTGGCTGGCAATGGTTTTTGAAATGTTAACCGCTCCGGTTGTCAACCCCGACAACGCCAAACCATCTCCCATCGTCAGTTCCGCAACCCTCAACTTCGTAATGTTTGCGTTTTCTCTCCAAGCCATGATGTTTCTCCTTTATAATAGAAGCGGTCAGCCCCTGCGCCCTATGCGCGGCCTTTCGGCTGAGACTGGCTCCGCAGTTTCTCTAATGTGTTTCTGGCGGTAACAATTTTTCCAAGCAAATCGTCCAAAAGCTGGAAGTGGCCTTGTGACCAACGTAGCATCGTCTCTTCTTTCAGAGAGTTATTCTCCTTGGATATCCTTCCGGCCTCATCAATCAGCCAGTCGGTGACAACCTTGAACGCTTCGTTGTGTTCCAGATTGGACAGAGACTCCAAAATCCTGATCTTCTTGTCCGTATCTATCGGGTATCGAATCATTGCAGTGCCGCCCGTACCATCAAATAAGGTGCTCTATTAATGTCAAACACGCCGTGGTTTTTTATAAGCGGTTCTGATATGAAGCCCATCAGGTCCATGCCCTTATACACATAAATGCCGTTCCGCCAGACATCGTTTTCCTGATAGTGTGACCGGTGTTCAACCTTAACGTTTGTTTCCTTTAATTGCTTATCAACACTTTCAGCAGAACTATTCGATGAGAAGACCACACCAGCCTTATTTAGGGTCTTTCCAAGCAATCCCCTGATAATATCAATCGCATCTTTCATATTGTTTGCCTTGTAGTCCCTCGAGTTTCTACCCAGATTATGCTCCAACATATCAATATCGTAGTCTTTCAACTCATCAACGTACTCAGGCATCATGTTTTTCATTGCTGTCCTCCTTGGGGTGTTCCGGCTGCGTCTAATGGGGTAGCACCACCGCCCTGCTGCCCTCCAGGAGCGCCGCCCTTAGCGATAGCCAGGATCTGCTCAGGAGGAACATGAAACATCTGTGACAGGTTTTGTGCGTACATCATTAACTCCTGCTCGCTTATGTTCGGCCTAAACGAATCTCCGTCAGGGACCACCTTATCCGGTCTAATCTTCAGTGATTTAAGCGTTTCTCTCAGCACTTCAGCCCTTCCCTCAAGGCCCATAATCTGAAAATCAAACTGGTTAGCGGTCGTTTGAAGGAATTCCTGCCTGCGAATCTGTAGTTGCTCCATCATGACAAGATATTCCGACGCTCGTGGAACAATCTTGATGTCACCGGTGGCCTTTTCAGGCTCATTCAGCATGATATGCTCCCAGTATCCTTCCACCGACGGCTTAATAATGCCCTCGTCGATGTTCCCAGCCACCGTTTTTAGAACCTTCGCGGAGGCGTTCATCAACATACTAAGCCCTGAAGCGGTCTTTGCCGCACCGCCCTGATCAGACGCTCCGTACATGTAGTTCGGAATGCCTGGATCTTCCCCAGCTTGTTTGTAAAAATAATCATAGAGCTTCAAAAGAACGTCAATGATGGGGTCCGGCTGAAAAAACGTGATAGGAAACCCGGAATTCCCCGGAGATCCGTCAAACTGCCATACCTTTAAAGGATATATCTCATCCGGGTTGGTCGATGGGTCAAGCTGGCTCATGTCAAGACCCACCATGGGACCTGACGCCATGCTCATGTTCCGCACAATAGACTGCAAGCACCCGTTCACCACCTTCAGCTTTGGCTCCAGAATCTCTGGGACCCCCGTTCCCCAGATAGAATCAGTGACTTTCGTAAAAGAAGCCGAATAATATGGCTTTTTACCAAGTGGGTCAGGGTTTAATCTTGCACCAATCACCGTGCTACCAATCATGAAGGCGTCGATGTCATAATCAATCTCAGAGTCCTCTATCTCTTCAAGACCCCAATCAACCAACTTCTGCCCCTGAACACTGCCCCAGAACTCCAAACAATCAATGGTATTGTCGCTCGTAGCCGTATTATCATCAGGTCTGTCCTCAAGCTCCGATCGTTCATCATCCTCGTGCAACCACTCTCGAAGACCTCCTTCTCCGTGTTCTACCAAAACTTTCCTGATAGCCAACTCATCGTACCCCTCCACACCGATCAAGTTATTCAGGTCCTTCCTTTCAAACCGGTGCTTCTGAATTAGATAACTGTCCTGGATCGTTTTGGCGGTAGGGGATGGATAAATATCGAATGGGCTTACCCGGTCGTACTCCCTGGTCGGAACTGTCTCCACCACCGGTTGTCCTTCAGGCCCCCAGTTGAGCGTTTTCTTCATCCTCACCACCGGACCCTTAATAAATCCGGTCGGGAACGTTACAATGTCCGGGATTACATCCTTAATGACCTTGTACCAGCCACCTTCTACCAACCCATCGTTGATGTCAGTCTCCAAGACTTCCGTGTCCTGATCGGCTTTTTCCCGGATATCCTTCAACAACTCATCTCTGAACTTAGCAAGTTCTCGCTCTATCCTTCTTTCAGCTTCCTTAACTGCGTTTGGGTCGTTCGGGTTCGTTATCTGCCTCTGTGCAAACAACATCCTCTCGTACTCGGCTTGCAACTCTACAATCAACTTCTGCATCTCTTCCGGAGCAAGCTGCGGGTTCGGTGTCGTGCTTACTCCCCACGGTCTTTCACCAGGAGGTAGTAAAATATCGTTCAACCATGCTTCAGCTGCTCTACATTTCACAGAGACAAGTTGATCGAACAGACCGCTATCTCCCTGAACCTGGTCAATGCTTGCCTTTTCACTCGCGCTGTACTCGCCCTTCCTGAGACGTAGACTTTTAAGCAAACGATCGGTCAAGTACTCGTCCTTATTATCTCGTGCTTCCTGCCAACAAGTCCTTATGTGTCCACCGAGTGAAGTGATGAACGGATCTGCTTGAATCTCATCAGCAGTCTTCTCGGCGTCCTCTGCCTCGTACTCGTCCAACTTCTCGTTGGAAGTAAACCGAGGACCGATTGATCTTATTTCTGCCATGTGTTGCTCCAAAAAAAAGGCCGATTGCGTCCCCTGGTGGGATACAACCGGCCCTAAATGGTGCTCGCGTTGTGATTTTATTTAATTGTCAGTAATCTTGATGCTGATTTCCTTTATCCGTATCATTTTCAGGTCTGGTTTTCTGTCGTATTCAACAGTACACCAAAGTCCGTACTTATTGCAAGCACTTATAATTTCATGCTCGATTTCTTTTGCTTTGGATTTAATCATTCCCACCTCCCACTGTCCACACCAATGGCGGGGTTATGGGGTTCATCGTTATCATTCATAATACGAAGAAACGACCATCCAATTTCTATTAACACGTCATCGCCGATTTCTTGAGGGTCGCTAAACTTATTAGGGCATTTCATATATAACGTCAATAATCTATGTCTTGTGCCATTAATCATTTCTCACCCCGGAGCATACGGATATTTAAAGGATTCACGCCGTTGAGTGTTGAAACCGCCTTGTCTCGCATCCCGTGTTCTCGTTGATGCTAAGTAAAAGTAGTTCGTAGCATGTCTGTAATGATCATCTGCTATCCTTCTGTAACGGTAAACTCTGCTTCCTGAGATATCATCCTCTTGCAGAACTTTAACTATCCCCGTCATGTGCTTAATATATACATCTAATTCATCGGATCTTCTCGGTAGTTCTAACCTGCCCTTGTTCACCACCAGCTCGTGCGTAGCATCACATACTTCCGTTCGGTTGCAGGTAACAACACCGTTCCTTTCGTCCCACGCAAATGCGCCCTTCTGTCGTTCCTGGTAGTCACACCCAAACACAGGATACCGCTCCGCTTCAGCAAATTCACGTACTTTCCTCGTCTCAGGATATAAATCCAAGACAGCGCACTTCACACCAAACCTTACCCCAAGATCGTGCAAGTCATTAAAAGAGCTGACAGTTGCAACCTTGATGATCTTCAACTGCTTTCCAGCACTCTTCCGGTTACCAATCACTACATGAATGTTCTTGCCAATGTCTGCCCCCATTGAAGTCGGCCCTTCACTCCGAACAGACATCACGTCATTTCCACAACAAGACAACACATCATTTTTCGTAAGCCGGTTCTCAGCCGCAATGTACGCCATCCCTAGCTTAGAGTTATAAAACTCCTGCAAATTAGTTTTCGAATCCTGGAACTGTTCAAGAATCCTCTTCGGTTCCACAAACATCGAATTTAACTGGCTTATCCACCAACCTACCATGTCAGTGTTGACAGGGCTTTGTGCCGTCCACCGCCCGTCCTTCGGGAATATCTCCTCGCCACACTTCTTGCAAGCTCTGTAAACTGAATCGTCCTTGCGCGTCTTCAAACAATCAGGGAACTCCAACTCCAAACAAGTGTAGGCGTTGCAATGCTTACATCTTATCTCCCATACCCTCTGATCACTCTGTTGGTATGCCAAGTCAATCCCGTAGTCCGGGATGCTTGGCGTTGAGAGCTGGAACACTTCACCAACGTCACTGTGGCTGATCCTCTCCTTTGCCAAGTCAACCATGCTACTACTCATCACGTCCCGCTCGTCAAACACTATCCTGTCAACCGGGATTGACTTCAAAGAAGATGAGTCCGCTTTCAAACCTTCAATCTTGGCCGTTTGCCTCGCACTTCTGAGGTAGAGAACACCGTTCCCAATCTTCTTGATCGTCGCAGCTTCCATCGTCTTGCCACCACTCGAAATCGTCTTCACGTGCGTAGCTATCTGAGGGTTATCATATATTAAAGGATTGAATCGGGCCTTAGAAAAATCACTCACGTCGTTCCAGGTAGGAAATAAATATAGCGTCCCAGTCGGGTACCTTCCATAAATATGCCCGTGGATAGTCTTCAAAACATTAATTTCCGTAACCCCGACCTGAGCGCCTTTCTTCGCACACTGGTTCGGGTGGTCGCACTGCATGATGTCCCGCTGGTACTCATGGCCAATCGTTTGAAACGTCTTCCCGCTCTGTAGCTTCACCTTGCCAAGAACTGCCCATGCCAGCGCGTCAGCCGCAAATAAAGCACTCAAGTCCCCGCTTTGGGCTACCTCCCTCACTAATGCCGACGCTTTTGCCATTTACTCCCTTTTTGTTTAATGGTCGGATATCTAAGAGTCGAACTTAGCTAGACTTGCTCCCAAAGCAAGTGGGCAACCGATGCCCCAATATCCGATAATAACCCTTTTTGTTTTTAAAAAAAAATATTTGAATTCTTCATGTTTTTGAGAGTGTGGGGGTATATATACAGGCACCCCGGCCAACTCGCTCATCGCTCCTAGGGGTGGGTACGCCCCCTCCGATCACATCAGATGAGACAGGTTTACATAATAAGTTATTATCAGACGTTCCCCTATTATCAACCACTTACGAGCCTCGGAAATTAGACAACCGGATTACGTCAACCATTATTAAGGACTATTGACTCGCACTATGCTCGACTAAGTGTCTCAAAAACCCATGTTGAATTTAACTCAATCTGACTCAATATCTATAACGTCCCGATCTTCCTGCTGTTGGATCATCTTCATTGCCAAATCCTTCAGTGCTACCCTGTCCTCTTCCTCAATGACTTGTGCTACCTTGATGCTACTCTCGTTGACTTGCTTGTCTATGTACCCGAAATTGTTCTTTAAATCGAAAATTCCGGCGATGACATTGTTCTTGTTTGTTAGCATGGCACCCATGCGAATATGCTCGATTTTAGACTTGGCTCTTTTTATGATGGCAGGATACGGACTATCTCCAGGTCTATTCAAATAATCAAACAAACCTGTTCTACCTGTAAAACCTAAATGAAGCGCCAAAGCTGTAACCATAGGAGGATATTCATTCTCTTGACATGTATTGAAATAATCCTCAATAGCAGCTTCCATGGTATCAGGATTTTGATATAATGCTTTTCTGGATGCCAAGCAATTCCCAGGAAGGAATCTTCCGTTAGCAGGGTCCTGCTGTAATTGAATTGTTTTTTCCATACTCAAAGTGTTAACGACTACCAGCCGGTTTGTCAAGTTTTTTCTCATTCCCCACATAAACAACTGTTATCGTTGAACAAACCAATTAAATAAAAATAATTGAAAATAGTTGTTGACAAACAATGTGGAAAGGCTTATCTTTAGATCAACGTCAACCCACTGCCTAGAACGGCAAAGGAAAGGAGTACCAGATGCTAACAATATCACAAGCTGAAGCGATGCAAGTAAGAGGAAAAGGCGGATTAGCAGATTACGCCCGGAATCATCCGGAAGAGCATAATTGGACCGGTAAGGAAATAATTATGCTTAAAAAGGAAGACTTCATAAATCAGTTTGTTAAATTTTCCCAGCCCACCAACAAAAGCCATGAGATAGCACCAGGTAGCACCGACAACTTGGCCGACATCCTGG
>Ga0222640_1000175_pt1 | contig 21266 bp, 34 predicted proteins | sample AntAcemetagen187_FD_181144 | JGI IMG/M metagenome (GOLD analysis project Ga0222640, IMG submission 181144) | Saline water microbial communities from Ace Lake, Antarctica - #187 | ecosystem: Environmental > Aquatic > Non-marine Saline and Alkaline > Saline | place: Antarctica: Ace Lake... | reverse complement strand
ATATATTATTTGGTATTTCATATCTCTATCTTTAATTAATAAGGGGTTAGGGAGATAGTTTTTAATTACCTCCCTATTTAATTCAAATTCTACCTTTCAAGTCTTTTAGATAATTATATATATCTGAAGGCTCTGATGTTGAAAAAGCGTGAGCAAACATACATTTGCTTTCACTCTTATTACCAATTTTCAACTCCTGAAGCATACCCATAATATTTTCTATATTATCAAGTGCTTCATAGAGCGGAGAACCATATACTATTTCAGTATCAGCATAAATTGCTTGAGCCATTAACATAAACACGGATGTTTGTTCTGGAAAAGCATTTTGACGAACACTGAATCCATCAACAATAGCGTGTAAGCCATTAGCAACTGCATACTTTTTAGCAGCTAAGTGCATAATATACTTACATCCAGCACAAACTAACAGTGAACGAAAATTACGTTGTCTAAAATCTTTTTCAATTTCTTGCATTACATTGACTTGAAAATCATCAACTACATCTATCCATTCTCTTACAATCAATGCTCCAGGATAAAGTCCTGATAACTTTAAGACTTGTTTATCAATGTTTTCATCTCCATAACTAACGCCGTTTTTCATTGTTAACAGATGAACTATCATGTTTGGTCTTTCCATTAACAAAGCAGCTAAAATTGAACTATCACGACCACCAGAGAATAACACCCCAACTTTTCTAGGACATATATCTGGTAAACGATTGACAAAATCTTTTACATCTTTCCGAGCTTTGACTAACATTGTTATTCTCCTTTTTTGAAAATCAATTTAATTCCCTCATCTTGTAGACATTTTGTAAAAACACCATTTTTACCACAAGACGGAGAACCTTTTTTAAGGAACGATTTTTTAACCTTTAATGCTATTGCAACTTTGGTACACATTTTTGCACCCTTAACATATTGCTTAGTTACATCAGTACCATCTTTTTCAATCACTTTCCCATTTATAACATCTGCGGCTGGTCTTGGTATTTTACAACCTGCCCATACTTCAGGACAAACAGGAAACACCTTACCCTCTTTCATCAATTTGACAACTTCCTCATCTGGCTTAGACCCAGCATTATATCTACATGGTATACCACATAAGCAAGCTGAAGCGATATATTCAATTTTTTCCAATTTCTTTTCTTTCATATCTCTATCTTTAATTAATAAGATTTATTTAACAAACAACTACAGAGTAGCTAATAGATACGTCCCACACTCGAGTCGAACGGTGTAGTACACCTAGCCCAGTAACGCTTGCGGTCTACTCCGCTACTACTCTGTATGTGTTTATTAAATAAGGGAAGGAGATTACAGTAGCTACGTTGTAATCTCCCAAAAAGAACTATATATCCAACACACAGCTACAACCTTCCGAAGTTTCTCTTAGCATCTCCAACCTTTCTCTTAGCCTTTGGCAAACATCACATTCCTCATTTACGATAGTATCAGCTTTATCAATAAGCTTTGTCATATTAGTGAGGTCTATTTCTAACCAACCGTGTTGCCCTCTCACTTTTCCACATTCGCAAATAGTGAGAAGACCTACTTTCGTTTTACCATTCATTTATTTACCTTTCTTTTGAACGACCTTGTCTGACCATTTCTGCGTTTGGACTTTCTTGCTTTCTTTCGTGGTCTTCGGCTTTGCTTCTGCATTTAAAAGCTCCTTTGCTTCGTTTGCTTTTGACTGACACCGACTGCACAATCTACCTTCACAACATCTTGAACATATCAAACAGGTTCTCATTAGCTATCTCCTTTTAAGATGGTACGTCTATATGTCTAGTAGTACTATTTTCCATTATAGCCATTACTCGTTTATAACCTTTTTGTAAAGGTTGTGATTTCTTGATACGTTTATGAGTGCTGATGATTTGTTTAACTTTCATATTATTTATACAGTTAATTAATTAGTTTTTCTTTTATTAAAAAACACAACATTAAAGATAAAGCGTTCTTTAGTTTCTTTTTTTCTTCAAAATATAAAGTTTGTCCTGTTATTATTGAATATTGACAAGCCCACCCATTATTTTCAAATTCTGGTTCAATTCTTAAATAATAAGCTTTTCCTTTATTATGTAATACTCTGGGCAACTCCTCCATTATCTCTGCTACTGTCGGGGCTGGGATATATTTAGCTTTCGGATATAAGCCTTTAGTCATTGTAACTTTCCACTTTCTATTATGAACTTCAGGCATTAAAACTATATCCTCATCAGTCCAATAAAAGACAGTCTTGAATTTAATTCCAAGTTTAACGAATTGTTCGCAAAGTTCTTTGTTAGCTACTAGGTTATTCATATATATTAATTTATCTTAAAGTGTGTAAATTCTGTGTTATCTCCTTTATATTTCTGTTTTTTACATTTAGTACATTCATACCAGCCTAATAAGATGTAACTATTTTCTAAAGCTTTATAATTATGTTTACAAAATAATCTTTTAAGTTTATTCATATTTACTTTACTAATTTATCTTTTAAATGTTTTATAATACCAAATATGATTAATACGCCATATAACTAAAATAAAAGCTAATTTAAACTGTCTTTTCTTTAACGCTTTGTAGACAAGGTTCTTTTTATTCATAGTGTTATTTTAAACTTCATTTATTTCTACTTTTCTAAATTCATATTCCACCTCCATAAATAAATCATCCATATATTCTTGAGCTAATTTTCTTGTATTGAAAAGTGGTACTACCCCGTGCCAACCAGCTATTTTATACTTATTATTTTTATTTGTATAAATACAATAAAGAAAATCTTGTTCAACTGGTTTACCACTAATCCATTGTTTTATTTTATTCATATTCCTCTATAGAGTTAGACTCTAAATTAAATGTTTTAAACTCATTACTTATATCTTGTAAATTGGTATTAATAAGACTAAGAATAAAACATATCCAAAATAAGGAAAGAACTATTGCCCATATACCACTTTCTGTTATTTTTATTTCTTGCATATTATTTTATTAGTTCAGGTCTTGACATTACATAAATAACACCAATAAGAATAAACGAAACTACTACTACTAAAATAGCTACCACGCTATTTTTTAAAGCTAATCTCCAACCTACTATATGTTTATTGCCAAAGATATCCTCAATTGTAATTGGTTTTTTTTTAAACATAAAATTTATATTAATTAATACACTCTAACGTAATACCAAAGGGAAAGGTATTCTCTAATTCTAGTCGTAACCGGAATAAGGTAATAATCTTTTCCCCCACTCGTCGTAGGTATCACGTTGGGGAGTACTAATTGACAGGAGCGGGGAAAGCTATTTTGGCTACTCCCCGCCTACTTCGTAGTAGGTGATGTTTATTTTTGTTATTCTTTTATTATTTTAACTTCGTAACCTAGTTCCTCACATACCTGCTTGACTGTTCGCTCCTTAGGCTTTTCTTCTTCGGGTTGTTTTATTTTGTAGCCTCTTGCTTCTAATTCATCGATAGTAAAGCCATCACCAACTACATTAAAATCGGTTATGACAGAGGTAAGAACAACTGGTCCAGCTATTCCTAAAACTTTAATCGTTTGTTTTTCGTCATCTTCATCAACCAACATATCCTCTACACTCAAATTATCCCAATTCTTTTCTGCTAGTGCTACGTGTTCGGGGCTAAAATTAAAAACTGATTCCTCAATATGAATACCACTATTAACATTATGATATTTATCAAAGATAGCTACACTTCCTATCTCATAGGGTAGTCCAACCTCTTTAAATGCTTTCTCTGCCCAATCTTCAGATTCTATACTTCCATTTGCATATTTCAAACATCCCTTTTTCACAAGTTTGATTTTATCGCCTTTTTTGTATGTTGTCATTTTGTTATATTTATTAGATTAATTACTCTGCCCATCATAGCATTCTTATCGTGAACACTACATTTCTTTTCGTTTATTTTACCAACCAGTATATTTATTTCAATACTATTGTTATCCCCAAACTGTGGAACAAAAGTTGATAAATTATTATTCATTAAATACCATAATTTTTCGCTAAGTATTTCTTTTTTCATGTGTTTTTTTTATATTGGCTTGGAGTTTTTTGATTGTTATAGGTGATCGCTTATAAACTCCAACTCCTTTTTTCGCCTTTCTTAAATCTATATTTAACACCCTTTTCCAAATTTTTATATGTTTCGTTATCAAGCGCTATATCGCCCTTGATCTTGCGGTACCAATCAGGGATAATACCACGTTTTACTTCCAATTCAAACCACTCACGGTACTCTCTGGCTGTCATATGATGTACCTGATATACATGAGAGCAAACTTGCACATACCATTTACCACATATCAAACATTGGCATTTATTAGGATCCGGCACACTAGCAATTTTATCTCGTTTTTTTCTTTGCCAGTCTGTGCTATAACCACTATTATTCTGCTCATTGTTATTCCTTAGCTTCCGGCATTTCTTAGAACAGTAAGTCCGGTAGCGGGCGTTAGGTAGAGGCTTACCACAAACTTTGCAGGTATCTCTCATTTCTACTTTCCATTTTTTTGTCATATATTTTTTATTTATCCACACCAGTTCTATCTGGTTATAATTATATCAAACCTGTCGCTGTCTGTCAAATTATTTTCTTATCAATAATATTAGCGAAAATATCATAGCTAATATTATGAAGTATAATATTATATTATCAATCATATTTAAAAATTACATTCTTTTTCTAGTTCAAGTTCTAAATCAATCATTTTATGTATTAATGATCTAATATCTGGATCTACTTTGCGCTCTATCTCTGCGTAAAGTTCTTCCAGCTCGTTTTGCTTTTCTGTTAGTGGTTGTGACATATTATTATAGTTAGCGTTTTAAATTATTTACAATTTGGGCACTGATATTTTTGGTCGCCTAGATATTCAATGTCATCGGGGTGTTGTTCACTTTCACAATTAGCACAAATGGCTTTATCAACTTTACACATTAGATTTGTAAAGTGTTCAATGATAGCCTCTCGGGTTAGTTTATTTTCATCAAATAAATACGCTAAATCCATTTCTGTTTTGTGTAGGTCTTTTTTTGTTAGTTGCATATATTTATTATTATTCCCCGCTTAATTGTGGGGTAAAGTTTTAACCTCTATTCTCAATGATATTATTATCATTGTCCATTGCAATAAAACAATTATTACATATATATCCTAAATTTTTATGATGTTTTATCATTTCTTTTTGACATTTTGGGCAAATAGCAATAAGTTCCCATTCAAATTGGGATAAAGCCTCCCAGCATTTATTATAATCACCTGTATCAAATAACTTCTGTTCTACTTCCATATTACAGTCGCTAGAGTGATAGGATATTAATTGCTCGCATACTTGTTTTTTATCTTTGAAAATTGTGCCAGACGCAAAATATTTATCTGTGAATTGTATATCTTTTATTTTGTACATATTAGTTATAGTTAATTAATTTATCAATTTTTATCTTATCTTTTGCTGTAACTTCTGACGGGTGTTTATATGTTTTTAAATTAAATATCTTTCGTTTATATTCTCTTATATTAATTCTTTATCGTTTTGGCTACCTGTGCCACACTCACAAGCCCAACATATAAGGTTGTCTATTTCCTGCTTTCTGTTGACTATTGAATAGCCTTGTTTTTCTTTTAAGTTCATATTATTAGTTATTAATTTATAATATTAAATTCAACGTAAAATAAAATTCTTTGTACTCCTTGATATTTTATCCCGTCCTTTGGGTATTTTGTTTTGGAAGTATCAACCCCAAACTTTTGAATTAGTTTTGCTGTTGGGTTTTGCTCTCTTGCTTTGCGTAAAGCTCGTGGCTCAATACTTCTTGAAAAGCTTGTGCCATAGTTCCCCTCTATTTTTATATAAACTTTGTTTGGCATATTATTATATTATTAGTGCGGGGTTAGTTCTCCGCTTATTACTGCCTGCTAGTTTGTGGCTAGTAGGCAGAGTATAAGGGGGGGGGTTATACTTCGCTTTCAATAGCTAAGTCAAGATTTTCATATATCATTCCATAAAAAGTTTGCATGTTATTGTTTTTGATAAAAATAATATCATCTTCATAACCTTCACGGATATCAACGCCAACATGTTTTGATAATACTAAAATATCGTCAGTTTCTTTTAATTCAAAATTATTAGATAATGAGTAATATAAATTAGTCATATTATCTTCATCTTCCTGCATTATTTCCCAATTATATGTATTGTCTGATTTAAATTTATCATTATTCAATCCAGAGTTATCATTGTAGCGATTGCCTTTGCCTATGTACTCAATTTCGCCACTAGATATTAATCTATTGATCAGCCGATTGCTACTAATTAAATAATCCTTTTCTTTAGTGTTCATATATTTATATTTCTACTTGCTAAATTGCAAGCTAATTACTGCCACCGCTTGAACAGTGGCAATGTATCAGACTGTAATATTATTCAATTATCATATTATCATTATTAGTTATGTTTAATTAATTAATATCTATCTGTTAATCCTCCAGTTAATAGGAAGAGTATAAACGGGTTAAATTTTCTACACTTGTAGAATTTCCAGCCTTTGGCGTATTTATTCATATGTTTTGTTGTTAATTTGTTATGTAATAAGTATATCAAATGTGGCGGTGCTTGTCAAACAGGTAAGTTGTGGATAACTTTTTATATAAAATGTGGTGCTTGGTATAAGAGTACAAAGGTACAAAGCGGGCGGTGGCATTTATTACGTAGGTGTGCGGGCGTTGTGTCGCCTTGTTTTTGGTCATTATTGATAGATGTTTACATTATTGGCGTGGTTGGTGGTGGTTGTGGCAGGGGTGATATTGGTGAAAAGTTTAGGTGCTACTGGGAAATTTTTTAGTGGTGGCTAAGTGGTAGTAGGTTGGTATTAGTATAACTTTTATTAATTTTCAAAAACACGCATACCGCCACGCCATAGTGAACAGCTGTTCACCCATACCACGCCCATCATATAACACCGTTTTTTGTGTTTTTGTTAATAAAACACCTCATTTTTGACGGGGGTGGGGGGGGGTACTATGGGGGCAACCCCTTTCAATAAAGCCCCCTCCAATATAATAAAAAAGAAGTCCCTATACCCATCCGTCGCGTAAATTATACTTTTTTTAACATTTCAAACGTGTAATTTTACGACATAATAAAAATAGAGATCTGAAAACCTGGTTGAAAAGTTCCAAAAAAAATATATTTTTAATTTTTCGTCTTTAAAAGGTGGATTCGTGATGATTATCGACATAAGGGTGTTTTGTTATGTCGATTTTTTACCCCCATAAACATTGGGTAATATAAGAAAATCGACATAACACAGGCATAACTATTTTCTTATGCCTGTCCCTTTCTGGGCTAACACTAGCCATTATTTACCTATAATCGACATAAGGGTAATCAAAAGAGAAAAACTTTTTTTTTGAAATAATATATGGCTATATATGAGTTTTATTTTGAAAAGAAAGTTTTTCCGTTTTTGAGGACCTTATGTCGATTATCTGCTGTAAGGGCTCTATCATTGACGATTTGACGGGGCATAAGTATTGTGTTATGCCCCCTTATGCCTCGTCAAATACGCTGTTTCGTGTTGTAATATTGGAAAATTGCCATAGCACCCAAGGTATGGTAATATAAGCTGTATGGTATATATAAGAAAGACAGGTTCATCTATGAAACAAATGGCCTACGCAAAAAGAGCCTTCGGTGCTAAAGGTGAAACTAAAAGAGATATAGCACTTGATTGCGGTTATTCACCAAATGTGGCTAGGTCGGTGGTAACGCATATCGAAAACAAGCGTGGTTATAATAATGCCATGATTGCTTTAGCTGTGGACTCGAATAATTTAGCTTTAGCTGCTATGCACGAATTTAAAGCTAGGGGATTTGAAGATTTTTCTAACAAGGAATTGGTTGGTGCGCTTAATGCTATTGGGTCTGCATGGGCTAAGTTCAATGTGGCTCCTAAGGTGAGAAATGATCACCCATCTGATAACAAGTTGCGTACTGTAATACTTCAGCAGGTTGAAAATCAAACAGTTGCTCCAGATCAAATAGCTACAAAAATTCCAGAAGTTCCAGAAGAGTCGCAATCACCAGCTACTACTACCACTCCTCGGTCGGATCAACCCGCCCCGGAAGTGGTAGGAGTTGTTGATGAAAAGATGGATTTTTAAATACTAAAAGGTGCTATGCCTTCATTGCATAATTTTTATAGAAAATTCGATTCTCTAACTAAGGAAGATAAGTTTAACATGATTCACACACCTGTTGAACCGACCTCTTTGTTTGTGATATTTAAGCAGCTTACAGATGTGCGAGCGCAGATACGATATTTCGAAAAGAGAGAGGCTCACTTACTTTCTCTCGCGGATGTGGGGTTTGATCAATTAAATAAATTAAAGGAATAGGATGGCTACAAATCAAAAGGAACATAATGATAAAATTGTTGCTGAACTAACAGCTGATCCATCTCTTATAAAAAATCAGGAGTGGAGATTGAACAACCTCTATTGGATAACAACCAAGGATGGATCTCGAGAGGTATTTAAAATGAATCGGGCTCAGAAACATTTCTATTCCAAATATCTTAATATTCCTCGTCCGTTTCACAGGCATGTGATACTAAAAAGTCGTCAGCTTGGTTTCACTACATTTATTGATCTAATTGCTTTCGATTTTATTTTGTTTAATCCGAATAAAGATGGGATTGTTATTGCTCATAAGGTGGAAGATGCTACAGCTATTTTTGACAAAAAGATTGAGTTCGCACTTCGAAATATGGCAGAGGATGTGAAAGATGCCTTTTTCAAAATTAATCACCGCTCTGCGCGTAAGATACAGGTTGTGATTGATTACGGGCCGGATAAAGGATCTACCTCTAGTATCACGGTGTCCGTTTCTGGACGTTCCGGAACATACCACTTTGTACATATTTCAGAGTTCGCGAAGATGTGCGCAACATATCCAAAACGTGCAGAAGAAGTGGAAAGGGGTACTTTCCCTACAGTTCCATTTGACGGATTTATTTTTATTGAGTCTACAGCAGAGGGGATGGCAGGAAGATTCTACGAGATGTTCCAGCAGAGTTGGTTAACTAGGGATAAAATTACACCTCAAATATCACAGGTGCAGTTTTTACCTCATTTTTACAACTGGCAGTACGATGATATGGAAATGAAGAAAATTTACGAGCCTATTCCTATAGACACTATGGATGTGTGTGAAATTGATTGGAAATCATATAAGAAGGAGCACTCTTTAACTGATATCGAAATTACTTATTACTATATGAAATGGTTGCAGTTCGGTGGTAAGAATAGTCCAGACGCTATCAAATCTTTAATGCAGGAGTACCCAACTACCCAGGAGGAAGCTTTTCTTTCTACTGGTCAAACATATTTTTCAACAGCTAAAGTGGCTAAACTTCTTGCAGTAGCAAAGAAGGGTGTGCAAGGAGAAACAAGCACAAATGAGAAAGGTGATACTATTTTTAATGAGGTTTCTAATGGTAATTTGGAAATATTTAAAAAGCCGGAAGTTGGCGTTAAATATATTATAGGTGGTGATACGTCAGAGGGGCTAGCCTGGGGTGATGCTCAAGTGTTGTACGTGGTTAATTGTAAGACGGAGGAATGTGACGCAATTTACAAAAGTCAGGTGGCACCGGACGAATTAGCTACAGAAGCCTATAAACTTGGGAAATTTTACAATTGGGCCCTGCTTGCCATAGAGGTTAATAAGGATGGATTGTGGGTTAATGATGCAGTTGAAAAGTTGGGGTATATTAATTTATACTATAGAAAAGTATTCGATGACATCACTCAAAAAATTACTAAATTTTTTGGATGGAAGACTACGTCCGCGACCCGTCCGTTCGCCCTAGCGGCTCTCAAGGCCGTGTTTTTTAGAAAAGAAAGTGGATTTCCGACTCAAATGCTCGAAGAGATGCTAACATTCATTCGAAATGAGAAGGGAAAACCTGAAGCTATGGCTAAAAAGAACGATGATTGCTTTGTGAAGGATACAATGATTATGACTGACAAGGGGGACGTAAAAATTCAAAATATAAAAGTTGGTGATTTAGTATTAACTAGAAACGGGTACAAGCCAGTAGAGTTTACTAGGAATAGATACAGAAATATTGTAAGAAAATTAAATCTAACAGGAACACCAACCCATAAGGTAATAACAGTTGACGGAGAAAAAGAACTTGATAGTATATGTGATTATGATAAGATACATATATGGAATACAAAAAAACAAAAAATAGAGAAACTATCATATATAGATGTCAGAAATATCATAGATACCCAAAAGCAAAAACACGACAGCATAGGGTGTATTTTTGGAAACACGATAAGCAACATAAAGCCCCGATTGCTCTTCATAGGCAAATTTGGATTGATAATTTCGGAAAAATATCTAATGGTTTTGTCATACATCACAAGGATGGAAACCCTCTCAATAACTCAATTGAAAATTTGGAAAGTAAGAATAGAAGCAGACATGCGAAAGACCATATGCGGACACCAGAACGAAGAAAGCTTTCTAGGGAAACAGCTAAAAAACAGGGAACAAGATTATACGAAGCTGGAGCAAAATGGAGAAAAACGCCAGAAGGGATTGAATTTAATAGAAAAAATACACTCACTTCATTATTCAAAACTGAAAGAGATATTATTTGTGGTGTTTGTAAAAAGTCTTTTAAATCTAGGGTTCATAATGCTAAATATTGTTCTCCTACCTGTAGTAATCTTTATTCAAATACTAAAGCTAGGGCTAAGAAGAAAGGTGTACAATTTACAGGTTTCTGATACCCATGAATATTTTGCTAATGGAATTTTAGTATCAAATTGCGTCATGGCTGGATCTATTGCTTATGCAGTATTACAAGAACAGGGAGTGTATGTTGAAGACACTTCTGGGGGAGAAGGGTTCTCACATCTTCGCGCGATCTTCGGGGAGGACCAATCTGGAGTAACTAAAATAGATCATTAGGAAGGGTTCACTCATAAAAAAGCCGAACCACAAGAAAATGTTGACAGAATAGCTCATTAAAGTGAAAAAAAGTGTTTGTACTTGACAAACTTTTGATTAAATTATGAAAAACTTGACTCCGTTCTTGTTTTATACTTTAAAAGAGTATATAATTGTGATATAACAATTTTATTTTAAAAAATATATGGAAATAGATAAAAAAGCAAAAAGTAAGGGAGACAAAGCAGTTATTGAATTTGTGGAGGATAAAAAGAAAGAGATGAAAAAATCCCAGTATCGAGTTCAGTTCGATGCTCTTGCTGCGGAAATTAGTCAGAATATAATGAACACTGCTGTTTCTTATGGTCAGAAATTGTACGAAAAATCTGGATGGGGATCAATGGTGTTTTATAACAAGATGGCTAGTGGTGCTTACGACATTTCGGTGTACCCACAAAAATTAACAGATCGTGATCAAAATAGATCTGGAGTTCCAGTGTCCCAGGAACCAATTGCTTTTTCAAAAATTATGATTGCTACTTCGGTTCTTGCCGGGAAGCTTCCTGACGCTAAAGTTGTTTGTGATGATAAAGTATACGGAAAAGCAATGTACGAGTTATGGAAACGTAACTGGTCTATGACTGGTGGTAATGGTGAAAATACTTTAATGATAACTTATCAGAATATTTTTACCTATGGATGGGCGGCTTGGAGAGTATATCCCAGACGAGTCCAAACAAAAAGAAATGGCGTAGCTAAAATATTATTTGATGATGTATATAGGGAGCCACTTGAGTGTACTCGTACTTGGTTGGGAGTTGGTTTTAACAACGGCGATGTTTGGTCACAGACTGAAGTTTACTATGAGAAGGACATGCCTAAGGATGAGTTTTTTGATAAATATCCAGAGGCTAAAAAGAATAAAAAGAAATTACAATACATTTCAGTAACAGAAGAAGCTAAGGACGAAAATAATGAGAAGGTCCATACCAGCGTCACAATTGGTTATTACGAGAATGTTTTATCGAATAGATATGTTGTAGTCTGTGGACAAATGGTTATTTATGATGGAGAGCTTCCTAATGATGGATCTCACGGGTCTGTTGTTGTAGCGCGTTGTTTCCAAAAAAATATGAATGATCCTCATGGTATTGGATTGTACGAAATGATGAGAGGAAACACTGCTTTATATACTTATATTAATTCTCTTAACGCGCAACAAGTAGAAGCAGAAATATTTCCGTTACTTTTCGGTGCCCAGGTTCAGAATGGATCTAATACATATAAAAGGGGACCAAATATTGTTAATCCTAAACATCCTGGTTCTGATATTGATGTTATTAAAACCTCTGGTAATATAGATGCTGGAGTTGGATTTGCTGATAAACAGAAACAAAATATTGAAGTAAATACGGGAATTAATAATATTGTTGCTGGTGCTGATACCGAAACTACTCTTGGTTCTACTGTTATTATGAAGGAAGCTGCTTATAACAGATTAACCCCACCTAAAAATTCAATGGTTATGGGATTGGAAACAGACGCTCATATAGCTAATACTTGGATGAGACAAATTTATCCAGTGGACAAAATATTTATGATTGATTCTGAAGATCAGCTTGCTGAATTTACTAAACAGAATCCTGATTACTTTATTGAATCGCAAGATGTATTAAATGATGATGGTATATCTACTGGTATGGTTGCAGCAGCTTCGAAGAATTTACGACTTAACTTTGATTTCTCACAAGAGGGAGAAGTTATGGAAAATGTTGCAACACGTCAGATTTCAGCAAAGGGATTATTCGATGAGATGAAAGATTCTGGACATATGTCAGACTATATCGATTTCATTATAGATCCTGATTCAATGTTATTGCCTTCGATAGAAATTCAGAAGCAAACATTTATGGCTTTATTCCCAGTGATTACTAACCAGCTTACTCTAATTTATTCAATGAGAAATCAGGACCCAGAAGCTGCTTCTTCTCAACTTATGGCTTTAGAAAAGATGCTTGATATTCAGAATGGAGATATTTTTGATTACATTTCAAAAGTTGATTACGATGCTATTATGGCTAAACAGCCTTCAGAAGTTCAAAGAGAAATGGAGCAGAAAAGAATGGAAGAAGAAGCTAGAGCTACAGCTATGAATGCGAAAGCTGGTGGAGCTGGTGGCGGGGGAGGAACACCTCCAATCGGAAAGCAAATGGCTGGAGATGGTACAAATCCAATGCAACCTCAAAATCCAAACGAAGTTCCACGACCTCAATCACCTATGATGTCTTCAATTGATGCTTCGGTTGGTAGAGCAGCTAATCAATAATAAATATAATTATGACAGAAAATAAACAAAGTATGGATCAAAAGAAAATGGCTTTAGCGGCTAGTGAGCACTCTCCGGTTATTATTGAGTTGATGAAGGATTGTATGTCTCAAACACCTATTCTTGGAAAAACAGAATGGGAGACTATTGTTAATGCTCTTACATTGGAAGTTCAAGGAACAATGCTTCGAGGGATGGTTGATCTTTTGGACAACATAAGAAAGGGAAGTTTACATATACCTAAATAATAATATGAAACCAAAACAAATAAAAAAAGAAAATTACACAGTCCAAATAGGTTATTCAGAGGAAGCTGTGGAAAAAAAATTATTAAAATTTATTTCCAAGTCTGGTGATGAATTTGAAATTAGTGCAGAGGAATTATCTTCAATGCTTATTGGTGGTATAAATTCAGATACTTTAGAAGCTACTTTCGTTGAGTCTGATAAGATTAATGTTGTTGAGGTTGGAAGGCAGTTGGAATGTGTGTTGGATAAGGATATGAAAAAGGGTGAAAAAATTCTTATGAATTATAAACATCCTTACCCAATTGAATTTGCTCTAATAGAACAAGCTATGGGTATTGCTAAGATAGATGAGGATGTTCCTGTTACAACATTAACAAAGGAATATATAGATAAAGTGAGGTCTAAAATAAAACCGAATCAAGAAAATTTTATAAAGAAATTTTACAAGAGTTTTAAAAATATTAAATTAAATAAATAATTTATTAATTAACCATCGGCACCGTTCACGATACGAGCGGATAATTATATGGGAAATACAACAAAAACTCCAGAGGAGTTACAAACAGAAGCAAAAGCAGCGGTAGAAGTAAAACCTAAGGTAGAAGTAAAACCTAAGGTAGAAGTAAAACCTAAGGTAGAAGTAAAACCTGAGGTAGAAGTAAAACCTAAGGTTGAAAAAAAGAAAATAGTTATAAGGAATACTTCAGGAGAAGAGGTCCCTGCTAGTGATTATTTCAACAAAGGAATAATTGCTCCAGGATTCGAAGGGTCTTGTGGTGAACCAGTAACTAGAAAGGATTTATTGTTAGTGTTTAACAAGGTTTTTAAGCCTTCTGACAATATTTTATTTTATAGACAGGTAGATAAGGAAGTTTATTTGGTGATTGTTCCAATTAAATATTCTGATTTAGTCGGTGATTCTGAAGATTCTATGGATGGGGATTTTCAAAAGCATGCTATTTCATTTTTAGATGAGGGCTCTGTAAATATGGATACATTGAGACAGAAATTAGAAAAAATGAAAAAATTTGTAAAATACGATGATAGATAGTTTGCTTTTAGTTTTTAAAAGTCCTATAATTAAATTAACCATCGGTACCGTTCACGATACGAGCGGATAAACATATGGAAATAAAAAAAACAATAGAGACTGAAGCCCCAGTGGCTGAAGTTGTTGTTGACCCAATAGTCGACAAAAAATCAGATGTTGAAGATGAATCAGAGTTAGACAAAACTCTCGAAGAATCAATAGCATCTGTCCAAGCTGGAAATGAGCTTGCTCCAACAGAGAAAGCCAAGGTTGAAGATCCAACGGGGGATACTCCTGAAGATATTAAACCGGAGGAACCAAAAGTTGAAGATCCAAAAGTTGAAAAACCTGTGGATCCTAAACAAGAGGACCCCAGCACTCCTCCAGTTGATGAAGAAAAACCGGCGGAATACGAATTTCGTGTCCCAAATAAAGGTAAGTTTGAATCTGATGAGTCATTCGAGAAGCGTATAGAGCTTTTAGATTTAGTTAAAAGAAAAAAACTTGCTACAACCGATGAACAACGTCAACAATTATCAGACGAGATTAAGACCGCGAAGGGTCAAATGAAAAATCTTAATGGCGCTGATAGGTTTGTAAATCCACTGAATCAAAAAGTTGATGACAAACCAAAAACACCGGAAGAAGTTAAAGACAAAGATGATGCTTTAGAGGCTGACAAAGAACGCCTAAAGGAACTGGGTGGAGCGACCAAAGAGGATATCGCAGAGATAGTCCAACAGGAACGCCTTGCCGCAGATGTTAAAAGTACCTTAGATAATTTTGTTGGAAGACATTCCGAACTTAAAGATAGTGATACACGTGAAGTATTTTTCGACTTCGTTGATTCAAACTACGCTTGGCAAAACAAGGGTGGCAAAGATTTAATGACAGTCCTAGAACTTGCTCGTGAAAATATGTTTAAACCATCGGAGACTATTCAAGAAAGAGTATTGAAAGGTGCAAATGTTCAGGAGAAGGTCAATGCAATGCAATTCCCAGGTGGAACCGTTGCTAAGACTGATTACTCCCCAGAAATGCGTAGTTCGTTAGATGAGCTAATCAAGACTGGTATGTCAGAAGAAAAAGCTGTCGAGTTGATATCAGATTAGTCTTATGAAAAAGATTAAACTGACAAAAGGTAAATATACTTTAGTTGACAATGACGATTACGAGATACTTAACAATTATAAATGGTATGCAAAAAGAGGTACAAACACTTTTTATGCAGCTCGTTCAATCTTAAATAAAGATGGTAATCAAAAAACTATCAGGATGCACAGATTATTAATGGATGCACCAGATAGTTTAGAAGTTGACCACAAAGATGGGAACGGACTTAATAATCAGAGGTCTAATATTAGATTGGCTACCAAATCCCAGAACAGGATGAATAGACCTAAACAGTCTAGAAATATATCCGGTTTTAAAGGAGTCTCTTGGGATAAAATCCATAGAGCTTGGATAGCTTATATAACATTAGATGGTGTACAAAAAAATCTTGGCTACTTTAAAAGTAAACAAGAGGCATACCAACATCGTTGTAAAGTAAGTATTGAATATCACAAAGAATTTACTCACAACTAAACTTCTATCGGATTAAATAATCCTTTAACAGATAATTAATATGGCAACTGTAAAACAGGCTACCATAAAAAACACAAGAGAATTGCGTGACGAAAACAAAGCAACAGGAACTGTGATGACATTAGGAAATATCCTAGCTCAAACAGCAGGTCTTGCTGTTGACGCTGACAGTGGAACTGTTGTAGCTGATTTGTTAGGTGTTTGTAATCAAACAATTTCAGTCGCAGACGCATTAACTCGTGTTCAAGTGATAAAGCCTTCAGACGAAGATACATTTATCTTCGCTGTAACAAACAACTCCGATGCTACTCATAATGGGCAAGCAATGGTTTTAACTGATGCGACAGAAGTAAATAATACTGGTACAACTTCTGGTACTGGAATCGTACAGCAAGTCGAACCGTACGGAGAAGCTTCAGATAAACTTATTATCGGAAGATTTTTGACTTTATAATTCATTTAATAATATAAAAATATGGTTGGAACAATAAATGATTATGCGGTCATAGTAAACAATGTTTTAAAACACATTGCTCCAAAGACTTCACCTACTGTCCGAGCAGAATACTTGGACTTCATGTATAAAGTTGATAACAATGAAAGAACTTATACTGATGTTGGTGTTACTGGACTTGGTATGGCTCAAATAATCCCAGACGGTGGTATCGGTGCTTCTGATGCCCCAATTCAAGGATATTCAAAAAATTACGTTCAAATGCACTTTACTAAAAAAGTACGTTTGACTTTCCAAACGAATTTCTTTTTATTCGAATCAGCAGCTAAAAAAATTAAAGGCTCTGTTAAATCAAAAGTTTTAGAAGGAAAGAACGCTATCGAGCACGCTAAAAATTATTTAGCTCAATCTCTTTTAGCTCAAGGATTCACAACATCTTTCACATGGACTCCAATTAATTCAGTAGGTACTTCTACACCAGTTTCTACTGTTGGTGCTGACGCTGTTGAATATTGGTCACAGGTTCATCCACGTGAAGATGGTGGCGCAGCTTGGTCAAATGTTATTGTTGACGGTGCTACAAGTTCACCTCAATTCACTTATTCATCTCTATTAGCTGCTCGTAGATTACAATCAGATAAGAAAGATGGACGTGGAAATCCATTAGTTTCTGATTTAGATACTTTAGTGTGTCGAAAGGGTTCAACTACTGCTCAATTTGCTAAAACTATTAAAGGTACAATTGACAAAGGTTTAGCTCCACAACAAACTAATTTGTTTAATAATACTCCAGCTACTGATACTTTCAAAGTTGTAGAATTATCTCCATACCAAAATTTGGCTATGGACGGTTTAATGTGGGGTATGTTTGATTCTAAGATGATGAATGAAGACTACGGTTTTCTTTACATCGAAGCTTTACCAACTCGTGCAGAACCAGCAGTAATTGACTTGCTAGGTAATCAAGATTTGGTATTAAATTTTAACTCCCTAGCTGTTATGGGTGCATCTGATCTTCGTGGTTGGGAATGGTCAGCGGGCGACGGAGCTACTGTTTAAGTTAGTCTTCCTATTGAACTCCCAATTAGTTGGGAGTTCAGACAGACAGAGTAACTAAATAAGTAAATAAAAAATATATGGGAATTTTACAAGATGCTCACACAAAAAAAACATCAACTGCTGTAGCCGCTGCAATTGGTACAAACGAAATTGTCGCTGCACAAGATAATGCTTATATTTATGTTCACGAGTTAATAGGAGATTTATCAGGTGCTGGTAATTTAACTGTAATGGCAGGTACTAGAACTTTAGCAGCTTTTGCTTTAGATGCTGGCCAAGGTATTACAGAACAAGATGAACCTGGTATGGATGGAGTACCTAGATTTGAATGTAGACCTGGAGAAGCTTTCAAACTCGTAGTAACAGGAGGAACTTTTAATGGTTCGATAGACTATAGCTTTCGATATTAATTAACTCTATGCCTAGTGGTGTTTATAAAAACAATAAGGGGAAAACTCTTTCTTCGGCTACTAAAAAGAAAATTAGTAAAAATCATTCAAGGCATAATTTAGGAAAACACCTTTCTATTGAAACCAAGAAAAAGATTAGTGATTCTAAAAGGGGTGGTAAAATGTCAGAAGAAACAAAGAGAAAGATTTCAGAGGCAAATTCAGGGAAGAAGAATTACAAGTGGATTTCTGACAGAAGCTTATTGAAAACTGACAGGCTAAAGAGGAAGAGAGAACGAAAAAAGACTTATCCCTAAATTAAAAAGATTAGTATTAAGAAAATAATATATGGAAAATACAGAACTAACTACAGAGCAAAAAGATCAATTAAAAACATGGGCTGAGCAAAGAGATGCCTTTCTTCATGCTATTCAGGTTTTAAGAGTTGAAGAAGAAAAACTTCAGTCAATAAATAAAGACCTAGCGAACTCAAATTCTGACATTGAAAATAGGATGAATGTAATTAGTGGTCGTATTGAAGAATTAAAAATAAAAGAAAGTGAACTGCCAGAGGTAATCTCCAAGGAGGTTGCTTTTTTAGAATCAAAAAAAACTACATTAGAGTCAGAGATAATGAACCTTGGAAAAATATTAGTTATATTGGAAAATCAAAAAGAAGGATTAGACTCTGATGTTAAAAATGCTTTAGCTACATTTGAGGTTATCAAAGGTGAAACACTTTTGTTAGATAAGGTTGTTGACCGTGTTACTCAAGTAAGTAAAAAAAATTCGGATGAAATAGATTTGTTGGTAAAGAATTTAGCAGTAAGTCTTGAGGAAATTATAAATGTTAATAAAAAGAATGTTTTTGAGACAAATATAGTAATTGATAAAGTACCGAAGATGATTATGGAATGTCAAAAAAAAGGTTTAATAAATAAGAAAATATAAAAATATGGCATATCTAGCAAATAAATTAGGCGACACGAATAACTTAGGATGGTTTGCTACACCAGCAGCTCTTAATATTGCCTACCCAGTTGGTGCAGATGGTTATTTTGCTATGGTAGGTTCAACTGATTCAATATGGACTTGGGACTCAGATACTAGCGCTTGGGTTGATACTAAAACAACTGGACCAATAGGACCAACTGGCCCTACAGGTTATACAGGTTACACTGGATATACAGGTTATACTGGAGCTGATTCAACTGTTATTGGTCCTACAGGTTATACAGGAAGCGGTGATACTGGTCCTACTGGTTATACTGGTTCTCAAGGAGAAACTGGTTATACAGGCTATACAGGAAGTGGTGATACTGGTCCTACTGGATATACTGGACTTCAAGGAGCAACAGGATACACTGGAGATACAGGAGCTGACTCAACAGTAACTGGTCCAACTGGTTACACTGGTCCAACTGGATATACTGGTGATTCAGGAACTGATTCAAATGTTACAGGTCCTACTGGTTACACAGGTTCAACTGGATATACAGGTTATACTGGGCTAGCAGGAGCTGGCATTGATTGGAAAGGTACTTGGGAAATTGGAACAAATTATGTTATTGATACTGGTGTTTATGATGCAGTTGCTTGGGAAGGTAATTCTTATATAACAAATATTGATGATAATATAGGTAACGAACCACCAGATGCTACTTGGGATTTATGGGTAGCACAAGGTCCAACTGGTTATACAGGTCCAACTGGTTACACTGGTCCAACTGGTTACACTGGTCCAACTGGTTACACTGGCCCAACTGGTTATACAGGTGATTCTGGTACTGACTCTAATGTAACAGGATACACTGGTTATACTGGCTTCACAGGTTACACTGGTTATACTGGTTATACAGGTCCAGATGGTGGAACAGGACAATTTGGTGGTTACTCCGCTAAATGGAATTTTGATACCAGTACAGCAGCTGAAACAACTGATGATCCTGGAACTGGAGATATAAGATTTAATAGCGCGACATCTTCAAGTGTTACAGAAATGGTTATTAGTCAGACTGATGCTGATAGTAATAATATGCAAGAGTTTCTACTTTCTTTAGTCGGTGCTGGAGCAGCAGAACCTGATTATGGATTTATAAAATTCTTTAGTGTTGCTACTCCTAATACTAAATTCTGGAATGGAAAAATTACTACGGTTGCTGATCAAGGAGATTATTTTTGGATAGAAGTTACATATATTACTCACGGTGGTGGTGACCCTCCATTTTCGAATGGGGATCCTATTGTTTTAACATTTTCTCCAAGAGGAGATATTGGTTATACAGGTTACACAGGTCCAATCGGTTCTACTGGCTATACTGGGTATACAGGTGATTCTGGTGCTGATTCAACGGTAACTGGTCCAACTGGTTATACAGGTTACACAGGCCCAATAGGTCCTACTGGCTACACAGGTGATGATGGAGCGGATTCTACAGTAACTGGTCCTACTGGCTATACTGGATATACCGGTTTTACAGGGTACACTGGTTATTCAGGAGCTGATTCAACAGTTATTGGTCCAACTGGTTATACTGGTCCAATTGGTCCTACTGGCTATACAGGCGATTCTGGAGCTGATTCAACAGTTACTGGCTATACTGGCTATACTGGTTATACGGGTTATACTGGTCCTGAATCAGTGACTCTTACTAATACAGTTACTCTTACGAATAAAACAATTACAAATAGAGTATTAACATTTACTACGGATGCAACTCCAGAAGTGGATTCAGATGATTATGATGTGGTTACAATAACAGCACAAGATGCAGCAATTACAGATGTTGATATGGTTGGTACTGCTGAAACTAACTTTCAGAAAATAATATTTAGAATAAAAGATGATGGTACGGCAAGAGCAATAGCTTGGGGAGATGATTTTGAGGCAAAAGGAGTTGCGTTACCTACTACTACGGTTATAAGCAAGGTTCTTACGGTTGGATTTATTTATGACACTGTTACTGCAAAATGGGGATGTGTAGCAGTTGCTAATGAAATTTAAATATATGGCTAGTCCAATTAAAAATTTAATAGAAGGCAAATTAGCAAATGAACGAGCTAGTTTTAAAGGCAAAGAAATCGCAAAGATTAAAAAGGTAGCTAAAGTTAAACGTACAAAATACGATATTGAAATTGTTGATATGAAAGAAATAGATGGTGGTGTGGAGGTATTTGCAAGAGC
>Ga0222640_1000174_pt1 | contig 21322 bp, 47 predicted proteins | sample AntAcemetagen187_FD_181144 | JGI IMG/M metagenome (GOLD analysis project Ga0222640, IMG submission 181144) | Saline water microbial communities from Ace Lake, Antarctica - #187 | ecosystem: Environmental > Aquatic > Non-marine Saline and Alkaline > Saline | place: Antarctica: Ace Lake... | reverse complement strand
TTTTCTTGTCATCTGAAACATCTTCATCTGAATTTTGCTCTAAATTCTGAATCACTCTAGGATATAAAACTTCATCATATCCTTTTTTATCTTCAATTTCTCGTTCTCGAATTTGAGTGTCATAATTAAATCCTGTTGTTCCTTCTAATGCACTCTTCTGACCAACAATACCTCTATCATACCAAGAGCGAACAAGAGTTCTCATATCATCAGTTAAAAATGCTTTAATAACACCAGGTTGAACTTCAACGTTCTCATTAACAGTATATTTTCCTGAATTCTTTTCTTTAATTTGTTGCACAATTTCTTTTAAAAGTTCAACATAATCTTTAACAGCATCTTCAACTTCTTCAACTAAAACTTTAGGATTTAATATTGCTTCTTCTCGACTAGCTGAAAATCCTTTTAACTCAATCATACCTAAAGCACTAAGTAAGTTTTTATCAGATGACTTCAGAATTTTTTCATCTAATGCTTTAGCATAATCAGGAATCATTTCTTCCATATTAACATCACCAGCAAATGCTCCAATTAATCCTTTTGAGTACACATGTTCGTCAAAATCTTTCTTGGTTCCTTGAAACTTTGCTTTAATATTATCTAAGTCTGCTTGTGTTGGCCCCATTCCTTTTTTAATAGCATCTTGAGTTCCGACTTTAACTAGCAACTGATACGGAAACGCTGTTTGAATTATTTCACTTTGACGTTCTAATATCATTGATTTAAATAAACTATGATATAATGCACCTTTTTTTACTAAATATGGAACAGGATATTCATCATACCAAGAATTGAACGGTTTACGAACAATAAAAGTTGAATCTTTAGTGTTTCTTAACGGAACTGCACCTTCAGAATCTGGTTTACCTAAATAATACGCATTTCCGTTTAACAAGCGTTTATCATTTTTAACATGAACACTCGCACCATCCATTAAATATATTCTTGAAGGCATCCAGAATCCATCAACCTTATGCCATCTTAAATTAACAACAATAAATGAACTCTTCCATCTTTCTCGTAGATATTGTTCTGTGAAACCCCTAAGTCCTCTAGGAATATCTAAATTTAAATCAGCATTAACATTCTGTTTCCAATCTGAAAAAAGGCTAGTTAAATTTTTGTTTGAAGCATTAAAATTAATATCAACTGTTCCAGATTGAATCATAAAGTCAAGTATAGAACTAACTAATCCTGTTCTATCGTTATTTAGTAACGTGTTTATTTGCTTCATCTGATTGTGAAATGTGTCCGCAACCTTAATTTTTCCAGAAGGCTGAAACATGAGTTCCATTAATTTATTATAGTATTCACTTTGAACAACCGACATAATTTTTCCTTTGTTAAATGTTTACGAACAAAACGCTCGTTTAGTTTGTGTTAAACCCTTAATCACTTCGAATTCTTTAAGAAATCTACAAATAGCAAATATCTCAAACGCTGAGTGAAGATGGTCTGCACTACTTTTATTTTCATAAATTGTTTTCATTCCTTTTGTTTGTTTCGCAATCGTACTTGTAAACTGATTTAAAAATTTTTCATCAAAAGGAATAATCATTGTTCCACCATACATAATTTTTTCTAATTCTTGAAATGCAAATTGTCTTGCGTTTTCTAATTGCATCAATGGAACACCAGATTTATCTAAAATAATATTATCTTCATCATCTCTCTGAAATCCGGTTTCAATATTAGAATTTAATTTTATTTTTAATAAATGTGATTTAGGAACACCCAATTTATACACATATTCTAATGTTTCTCCATCGTCGCTGGTAGCATCAATTCCGATGAACCCACCACGTAATTTTTGATACAACCAATAAAAAACGGCTGCTTGTTCTTCTCTAACCAATCTATATAAAGTAATGTTGTAACTATATGTGTATTTTTTACCATCAAAAAATACAATAATTATTTCTGTTGGTGCTGCGTTAAAGCCCATATCTGCCATTATAAACACTTGTTCAGAACCAGATAATCTTTCAACATGAATTAAGCTTTTAAAATCTTGAAAATTATCTTTTCCAATTTCGAAACTTTTTATAGATTTATTTTTCTTAAAACTTGCTTCTTTCAATCGAGCCATGTCCCAAAAACCATATGCACCTTCAAGTGTTATTGCTTCCACATTCAATTTAAATGAAGCACTTTTTTCTCCACCATGTTCTTCAGCAAGTTTTTCATGCATCTCTTGAGAATAATCTTCTCTTACAAATTGAGGTAATCTCCAAATCCAACTTTTATTTTTTGGATTCTTCAAAACTTTTCCCATAGGAGAACCAATACATAAATCAGGAATACCAGATAATCTTTCAATATATCCTAAAGAATTACCAGAGTCAACTCTTTTTTTAGCACCGACATCACTAGCATAGCTGAACTCTTCATAATTTAAATAATCAAAATGAAGACCATGAAATGCGGTTCCAGGATTGTCACCTTCAACTTTTTCATTTATTCCTTTAACAACAGAACCATGTTCTGTTACAATTTCAAAAGGACTTCGTTTTACTGTTTTACTTCTTGATGTTTCTTTGTTTAAATGAAAAATTCGTAAGAACTTATGACTTTCAACAAATAAAGAAATAGTATTAGTAACTTTTTTTAAATGCTGGTCATCAAAAGATGCTATACAAGCCTCTTTAACTTTATCGACCACAGTTAAAATAGTATCAATCCAAAGCCATAATGATTTTCCAAGATTTCTAGCACCAATGCTATATAAATTCCCGGCCATTTGTTTTAGATTTAAATTTTCTTTTTTAGAAAGAGCATTATCATCTGCCATTAAATATGAATAGTTTTGCATAGCAAACTGATAATTTCGTAATGTAATACAATTACAATTAGGCCAGATTTGAGGAGAATTAATATTTTCAGGAATCAAGCACTCCGTCATTGCTGTCGGGTCACTAAAAAGCTCCATAAATTCTATTTCTGTCTCTTTAATCTGTTCTATCATTTCAATTTTTCTATAGATTTTCCTAAATATGGTTTATCATCAATAAACTCATCTACTTCTTCTTTAGGAACATTATCTATTTCAACAATTTTATATCTATTTTTTATTGCCCACTCAATATATTTTACAGATGTTTGTAAATATTTTGCAGCCTGTTCTTTTGTTATAATTTCTTTTTCAACATCATCCATTATAGCAATATTAAATAAAAATCTTCCTGAAAAGAACGGATGTTTTAAAGCTTTAAAATCTTTAACTCTTCTTCGTAACAAAATTGGCTGAATATCTTTCTCGCCACATTTTTTACAAATAACAGGACTCCATAATGTGAATTCGTTGCGATTAAAATTCAAATATACTTTAAATTTCTTTTTTAATTCTTCTAAAGCAGATAATTCGTCTTGTTCTTTCTTTCCAACTATTCCTGCTTTTTCTTTCAAACTCCAGATTATTTCTTCGACCTTATGTAAAGACTCTATTAATCTATCTGGTAAAAATTTATTTGTATTGTCGGCTGCTAAATCTGAAATTTGTTGTTGAATTTTTAATTTTGTAACTTCTTCAAAAACCAAGTCTGCAACTGTCTCAATATCTGCGAAAGATGTAAAGCTGTATGTATTTAGATAGTTTTCAAACACTTCACAGGCCATTTTTTTATCTTTATCTGATGTAAATCGTTGTGCTATATCAATTTGACGAAGCCAAACGTTTTTCTGAGCGATTTCTAATAATGAAGATTTATCTGCTTTTTTATATTGAGTTAAACGAGATAATTTTTTTATCTCTTTTTCTAAGTCATTCATATTAAACACCTTACGTTAATGTATTACACATAAAAAAAATCTACGCTTAGTTTGCGTAGACAGACGAATTTCTTACCTTTGTCCTTTTAAGACATAGTAAGTCACTGTATGAGTTATTGAATTATTTTTATAAGTCATTGTGAGACAACGATTTACGTCATCTCGTGTTTTTATTTTGTGGTCAAGTTTGAGCTTGACCAAATATAGACCGAAAACTACAAACTTTATTATTTTAATTTCGGGTGTTGACCCGAATCGGTTTTAAATTATAAAATATCTTGTTTTTTTTGAACAAATAGACCTGCTACAAAGGCCACAACGGCAACTAACAATACGAAAAAGAACATTTATATCTCCTATCTTATTGTAATTAAACAAGTTATACGAAATCTTTTAAAAATTGACATAACACTACTGTATAACACTCTATATACTAAGTATAGCATATAAAAGGGGTGTTTGTCAAGGGTTAATTTCTCGACGACAATCCATTTTTTATTTACAACAAAAATAAGTTCTCGACGACATAATTAGTGGATTAATTAATTTTTAAAACGTAAAATAAATAATTTATTTTTTAAATGTTAATAATAGTTGGTTTATTAGCGAATTTATATCTATTGTTATAAATTTTTTTATTATTTATATATTTTTGAATGGTTTGATAATGACATTTTAAATGATTAGCTAATTTTAATAAACCATGAAATGTATACATTTTATTTAATTTTAAATCGGTAACTAAAATATGTTTTATGTATTGAGAATATAACCTTTGCTGCTTTGTAAAGGGTTGATAACTAAACACTGTTTTTTGATGTGAATGTCTAGTTTCTTTACAAACTTGCACAACATGATTTGGAGAATACCCATCGTTTTTGGTTTCTTGAATAGATTTATATTCTTTATATATTCTACTAATTAAATTATAAGAATACACTTTTTTCATTCGTTTCTCACCCGAACTTGTCTGACCGCCTGTTCCACCTATCGTCATATTTTTTAAATTTGGTGTTTTTGCTATCCAACAAATTTCCTGTTTTGCTACATGCTCTGAATTATTACATGTTTCTAAAATTTTAATAATGGGTCGTAAGTTTTGTTTAAGAAGATGCTTTATCCAAGAATTTTTCTTTGAAACAGACTTTAATGACGATGGTCGAATATGACGTTTTGGAGTTTTTATACCTGTACATGACTTTCCAACATATCTTATAGTATTATCTCTAGGGTCAATTAAACCATAAACTAAATATTTATACATATATTATACTCGCTTTATTTTCTAGTTTATATGCCTCGTTTAACACAGATACATTAAAAAAATTAATATTACATTGAGTTATTGATTGTCCACCAAATAAATGCAAGTGACCAAACACATGTCTTTTTGGTTTTTTTATAATTATCTCTTTCTGTAATATTTCACAACCACATCTTTCGTCTTGTAAATTTCGGTCAAGAATACCACGACTTGGGCCATGTGTTACTAAAAAATCAAGATTTTCTGGAATTTTAGACCAAATATTTTTAGCCTCTAATGAACGTCTTTGATACGAAAATGACCAATTATTAAACTCGGGAGAAAAGGGAGAACCATAAATTCGTAATCCTTCTATTTCAACTAAATCATTTTCTAAATAAATAACATTTGTAAATAATTTTTTAACATTTTCTTTTCCTATTCCCTCCAAAAAAGTATCATGATTTCCTGCACAAAAAATCACATGTTTAGCATTTTGTTGACCAAACCATCTATTTGCACGTTCTAAATCAGATAAAGAATGAATATCAAAATCACCAGCAAATATTAAAATATCACATTCAGGAATAATAACATCATTATGTAAACCATGAGTGTCTGAAAATAGACAAATTTTTTTATTCTTTTTCAAAATTTAACCCCTAATAAATTCTTTTTTAAATTAGATAATTGTTTAGCTCTATCTTTTTCTGTTTTAGTTTCCATTCTCCAACACGAAATATATTTTTTAATTGGTGTAATAGGAATATTTTTTATCCATTTACAATATACAAGTTTTTTTGAAACACTTTTACGAGTTGATTTGCTAGTTAATCCTTTGTGACATTTTGTGCTTCCTTGTGTGATACCAACATAAGACCAATTATCCGCTTTATACAAACAACCTTTTCTAGTATCAGTTTCTACAACAAACGTTTCAAAACCAATCACTTTAATATTATATAAATTTTCCCATAATTCAACAACAACTTTACGCCACTTTGATAAAATTTGTGTTGCTAAATTCTTTTTATGTAATTCTAATCTAAACACAACATTATTGATAATCGAAGGAAGATAATATTTTTCTTTAAGTTGTTTATCTTTTGGTATTTTAAAAAAATCATCTCTAGATTTCACAGCATATACAGAAGATGCACCACTAATGATTCCAACAATTTGATTTTTATAATAAATTAAAAAATGTATTTGTTGTCCATGACACCCTTTATTTTCCACATAATGACGATTTCTAAATTCTACATATTTAGGATGTGTGCGTTTACATACTTCTAAAAAAATATTATTATTCTTCATCTTTTTCTTCTTCATTTTTTGTAACTTTTTCTTTCAGTTCATAACCACAAATAGGACATTCATCTAAACTATCAATATCGCCTAGAAACTCCAGACAATTGGGGCATGAAGCACTCTGTAATTCTCTCATTTTAATTCTTCCTTTCTTTGTTAAATCCAAATTGACCAAATAAATCATCAAAAAATTCTGGTATTGTGTTGGTGTTTTTTTTACAAAAAGGACATATTTTATTATCAAGTTCAAAAAAAACTTTTTTACAATGTGGACATTTTATTGGGCTAATCATTTCTTTCTTTCTTTTGTAAATATAAAATTCTTCTTCTAATAGGAGATATAATATCTACTAAAAAAAGTAATATATTTGTTATTTTTTCTAAAATAATATTTATCATTTTATGTCTTATCTTAAAGGTGGTGTTTGTATTCCTTTTAAATCATTTCTATTTATCTCATCCTGTCTCATTTTCCAAAAAGGATAAATAATAATTAATGTTAAAATAATACTTCCTAATAATATCATTTCTGTGTTACCTCTTGCCATATCCATACAAGAAATTCCCACAATATATATAAAATAAAAAATGGAAATCCAATAATAGAAATAATAATTCGTAATATTTTTAATTTCATCTATATCTCCTTAGTTAATTAAATAATCTTAAATTTCCTAACTCGTTCTACGTAATTTCCATAAGTTTCTTTAACATATTTTTCAACTTCTATCTCTGATTTAAAATCTCTTCTGTAACTTAATACTGGTGTTTCAAAACATCCTGTATGACAATATTGCTTTTCATATATCCAAAAAAGACCTTTATTTATTTTTAATCGAAATACTTTTCCATCTGATTCGATAATATATCTCATTTTATATCTCCTTAGTTAATTCATTTCTTTATATAAGTATAGCATATTAAATCGTTATTTGTCAAGTGTTTTCACGTTTTATTTTATTTAAAGATATTTTAATTTGTTCTCTTAAATTGTTTTGATTATATGTATCATTATCAAGATGATTAAAAAAGTCATCATATGATATTTTTGGAAATGTATTTATTTTTGAATCTAAAGATACATTATAAATATTTGTTTGATTTTCAAAAGGTTTAAAATCTTTATTGACACGATTTGGGATATTATAATACCAAACTTTTCCAGTGCCTCGATGAACAATATCTTTTTGATAAAAATGTGTTTCTATTCTTTTTTTAATTATATTGTCAGTAACACTACCAGCATCAAATCCTAATAAATAAATCTCTTTTGGTTGTAAATAAATAGCAATTGATAAAGCAAAAATACCACATAAACTTTGTTTGTAAACTCCTTTAATCAATGTTGAATCATATTTATTAGAAGTTGGAAGTGTTATTGTATTTTTATGTAACTTTAAATTATCAAAATAAGTGCCTACAATTAAAGGCAATTTAGAAATTTGTTTATGTTGTTTAATATAAAATTGATTATCGACATACATATGAAACGTGCTGTCGAAATAATTAAAAGAATAATTCAAACCTATAACAAATTTATTTTGAATCTTACGCCATAAATTTTTATTAATTCCGTTTTGTATACTAACACCTGCTCCGAGAATTATCAGTTGTTTATTTTTCATAGTTGCTCTCTAAATTTAATTTTGGGATAATAAGCAAACAACACAAAGTCAAAACAGACGATATTATAACATTTGTAGAATAGCCCCAATGGTCGTATATTGCACCGGACATAATTCCACTCCCTCTAGCACAGAAGTTCGATAGAGCCGTCACACAAGCGTATAATACGCCTTCGTTGCCCTTTGGAACTATACGGGTCATGAAAGTCATAATGGCCATGAAAGAAACACCACTAAACGCACCAAACACAACACTATATGCCATAATATGCCATTGTGTAGGAATATAAAGGTAGCATAGATTTGTTATTCCTGAAAAAATAATTGAAAAAATCAACAACTTTTTCAAATCAAATTTTTTGCCCCATTTAAAAAATATAATATAACCAATTAAACCAAAAACTGTTCCAACAGAACCTAAGATACCAACAAACATTTTAGATACTTCCATTTGCTCACGCATTTCTGCCATCAATCCTAAACCAAACGAAGGACTTAACTGCAAACAGGCAATGAATAATAATCCCATTAAAAAACTTTTATTTTTAAAATGTTTACTTAGCCCTTTAAAACTAAATTTTTTCTTTTTATATTTATCTTCTTTATGTAAAAATTTCAAATAGGCCATAAATAAAAGAGGAAGAATTAAACATATACCATATGCTAAAACATAATTCATAGATTCAGCTAATTTAGCACCCATAAGACTTGTAAACAATCCAACCACAGCCAAAGCAATCCATTGAACTGAAACTCCCTTGCCACCCAAATCGTATTTACGTTCATAAACTACCATTGTCGTATCACAACAAATATCATTAAGGGCTATAAAAAAATTAATTAAAAATCCGAACAATAAATAAGTCCATATATGAAGTCCAAATATCATCATAGCGGAATATGTTAAAACTAACCCAATACAATTCATCCAAAGATAATATTTTGTACGATAACCTTTGATTGGAAAATAATCCAACAACAATGCCATGAACATTTTTAAAACCCAAGGAAGACCTATCAAAAAAGAAACCAAACTCACTTTAGTAAGAGTTAAGCCAGATACCTCACGTAAGAAGTAATATTGAATTTGACCAAACAAACCCATTATTCCTTGTCCGGAATATGTTAAGATTGCAAATATATAAAAAATTAATAAGTTTCTATTTTTCTTCATCGAATTCTGCCTTTATATATTTTTTGATTACATATAAAAATTTATTTAACATTTCTTCATTACAAGGATTTGTTAATATAACAATCTTATCTTCACTCATGTTCTCGGCTGATTCTATTTTAAATACAATATTCTTACTCATTTTGTCCTTTACTTTCAAAAAATTCTATTTTAATAGCAAAACCTTTAACAAATCCAATCGATAATTCTAAAAGTTTAAGATATGGCAATTTTAATGTTCTGTTTAAAATTTTTACAAATAAACTTTCTTTTTTATTTTTTTTCATTTCTTATGCTCCTTTGTGAAATAAATTTCTTTAATGGTCATTTGTTGTAAATATCTCATTGCTTTCTTAGTGAAAACATTAAAATCAATTTTTAATATATCTTTCGTGTCTTTCTCATAAATATTAATCTCTTTGCACTCAAGTTCTTTTAATCGGTCAATAACAACTTTTTCAATAGCATATCCTTTTATCATTCTAAAGTAATGTTTCTTTCTACTGACCTTTTTAATAAATACAAAATTATTAAATTCTCCAGCTTTTATATTTTTATTTTTAGAAACATCATAACAAATTAAATCCATAATTATACATCCCAATATTTAATTACATTTGAAGTAACAAAAACTCCATAAATTCCAAAAGCTAAAAACGCTCCTTTAGCACCCACTATTCCAAATGTTATAACACCAGAACCAAAAATACAAAAGCCACTCAATCCAAGAACTGTTAAAAATAAACCATAGATTAAAAATATCCATTTTTCCATATTATTCTCCTTTAATATTAATAGAAACTTCCCCTATTTCATGTTTTACTCCTTTTTCTTTTCTATCTTTATTTTTTAAGGCCAAATGCCTTGTCTTACTTAATAAACCTTGCCAATGTAAATATTTTATTCCTAATTTCGAATTTGAGTATAAATTTATATAACCTATTATTTTTTTCATTGTTACTCCTTATTTAATATTAAATCTGATATTGAAACAAAAAGAACAACAAACAATATGATTGCACAAACAATCAAACCTAAAAATAACAACATATCAATAATGTTCATTTTTAATTCTCCTTTGTTATTTCAGAAAGTGTGTATTTTATCTCATCAGCAAAATTACTTAAATAAACTCTTTGTTCGGTATTAAAATTTAATACATTATCGTTTAATGGATGCCCAACACAGTAAAATCTTCTTGAAAAATTATTCAAAGCTTTTCGTAATAGTTTGTTTTCTTCTTGTAATTCTTTAATATAACATTTCATTTTAATTCTCCTTTGTTCTTCTTTACTAAAGTATAGCATACATATATGTCGTTTGTCAAGTAAAACTTAAACAATCTCTAAAAACTTCCATTTCCTCTTATTTTCCGCAACGCAGAAAACTATTCTATTTCTTTAAGTATAACACACCAATAGTGTGTTTGTCAAGTAATTCTATAAAAAACCTCAATTCACCTTTAATACCGTGAAACTAAACTTTCACTTAAAATAATCCCGATAGGGATTATAAGTCGCAGTTTGCGACCTTAAAGAACAAATTATATCATATCGGGAAAATATTATACCCTAAAAGGATAAATTAAAAAACGACAATTGAATCTTTTCAAGATTCGTTTAAAAAATTTGACATATATATTTTTTGTACTTAAATACTGCTTTTTATAAGATAAAAAGCGAAATAATACCAGCCCCAACGAATTAAACATAATCAATTAATTAAATGGTGTTTTTAGAATAAAAACACAGACCTTCGGAGTATTTAAACTCCGAGGTCATAATAATAACGGAAACAAGTTTTAAGTCTTTTGTTTTCAACAACTTAGAAAACAATTAATTTGCCAAAATCAATTTTTAAGCATTTAATAGCGATTTTCGTTCCCGTTAGCCCCATTTAACGCCCAATCCGCACGGAATCTGTACGAACCCAATTTCAATTAAAAACAACAACAAAGAAAGAATTCCCCCCAATTAATTATCACTACGAAGCGTAGTGATGTTTCGCAAAGCGAAACAGTTCAGTTAGTTAGGTTCAAAATTCAAGTAACGATATCTGGGGTACGATGCTAGGGATAAATATGCCTTTTTCAATCTTGCGATATTTTACCCGACCCCGCTATTATACGCTTGAGGATTAATTTTAAGAGCCTTAATTGATGTAAACCGTTGCAATGTATAACAATTTAATACAATGAAATAATAATTACATTAAAAGAAAACAAACTGGTCTGATATCATTAAAAATTTTTTTCGTGCCATTTATTTTTACTCTTATTAATTTTTATCTATTAAAATTCTTTTATACTACGTTGATTATTTAAATAGATATTAATTATTATACTGAGCATTTATTATATAAGAGTTATTTATATAAGTATTTTATTAAAGGGATATATTTTATTAATAACATAGTGATTTTATTTATGAAAAAGAATACATTTTATATATTTTAAAACTATTTAAATAAATAATACAATAAATTATAAAATAAATAATGTTTTATTATATAAGTATAATGTTTTCAATAGGTTATGTCAATTCAAGTATATAAATTATTATTGTTGACGCTCTTGTAATACTCTTTTACTCTGTTATACTATAATTAAGAAAAGAAGTTAAACGAAAAGGGGGGCAACATGAAAAACAAAATTAAAAAAGAAAAGTTAAGCAACAAGCAAGCGGATAGAATTTTAAAGGCCTTTGATTATTCATTATATTGGCTTAATGTCTTAGTAAATAACAAGGAAATAAGCATAGCTCAAGCCGGATATCTAATTAATAAGGCCGGTATATAATGATTATATTCATATTAATTATGTTGGTGTATACAGGCGGTTCAATGTTAGTATTAAAAAAGATATGGGGCGTATAGTGGATATTTATACAATAACAAAAGAAAAAACGAATATAAGAGGGTTTTGGCAAAATGATAAGGGCAAAGTTTACATTGACAACATTAAAATAAAGCCTTATAGCGATAATTTAAAGGATAATCTATTTTTAAGCGGTGAATTGGCAGTTTTTTATTGCGATGATAATACGGCCTATGTTGAGTCAAAAAACGGTTGTGTTGACGTTTTAAGAGTCAAACGTATAATTCACTATAAAAGCATCAATATATCATTAATTAAGGAACTGCTAGCCAATTTTAACGGTATTACGGTATATAGGAATAAAACGTTTAATGATTATACTATTGAAATATGGCAATAAAAGAAAAGGATAATAATGAAAAATTATAGAATACAAAAAGAAAATAGTTTAATAGAAAATGCCAACAATTGTTTTTATATTGAAGGAAAAAACATTGAAGATATAAAAGAATATCTTAAAAAAGAAAAATTGCTGTTTATACGATATAGTGAATTTTCTGAAACTGTATATATCAAAGGATAAAAATACTATGAAATTATATCACTTTTCAGATAAAAACAATTTAAAAGCAATATCATCCAATTATTTTGGCAAAAATTGCTATACTCAAAACGATAAAAATATATCAAACGTCAAACGTGCTTTTTTCTATGATAAAGTGCACGCTCAAGAGCATTTATTGAATGACTGCAAATATCGGTATACGGTTGAAATAAATATCAAAAAAATATATGACTTATCAAAAGACATCAAAAACTTAATAAATAAATATCAAGATATAGATAATTTATTGCGAGCATTATCAAAAAAATATATCGGTGTAAAATATAACTGCGGTTTTGACTGTTATGCTATCTTTAAAAATTTAAAAACAATATCAAAAAAGGCGGTGTAATATGAATAGTATAAATAGATTATATAAATATAAACCTTTAATAAAGGCGGTGTAATATGAAACGATATCATAAAAACGTATATTTTAAGCATGACACAGAATTAAAAGCGTTTAATGCTCGTTTAAACGAAAAAAATTGGAAATACTCAATACATGCATTAGACAATTTAAAATGTCGAGCAATTGACAACATGAGCATTTTAAAATTTATTAAAGATATAGAATTGAAGGAAACGGATATTTTTGAATATTATTCAATTGATAATGATATTCAAAAAGCATGTTATAGAATTGAATATATTTATAGCGATATAATTTTGATAGTATCAAAACAAAAATGTATTATAACGATATATTTAAATTCAAAAAATGATAATCATAGCACGTTAAAAACTGAACTGTATCAAACAACATAAATGAAAGGATATAAAATTAATATGAAAATATATAAATATAACAAATTATCAAAAAAATCAAAAAACAAAGCGATTGACAATGAAATAAAATACTTAATAAATACCGTTTATTGTAATAAAATATCTAAAAATTTACAAAAAGCGTTTGATGTTGCGTCACATTCAAATTTAAGTTTTCTTGTTGGAAAATATTGCAAACATGAAATTCAAAAACAATTAGGTTATTATAATTTTATAAAAAATGGTGACTTCTATTATAAGGGAAAGGAAATAAAATTAATATGAACAATATATCAATAGAAAAATCATTAGTAAAAGAAAACAAACATCATATTTTTAAAATCAATTTTTCAGATAATCAATATATCATGCAATATAAAAGTTTAGATGTTATGGATGTTTTAAAGGTAAAAAATACAATTGAAACACGAATCGAAAAATTTTTCAATGGTCAATGTGATATCTTAAAAACAAGCGATATCAAGGGCTTAGAATACATAAAAAAGGGGCTTTAATATGAATATGCAAGTTTTAAATTATGAAAAGCTAAAAGAATATGCAAGTTTATTAAAAAAGACAAAAACACAAAAAAAATGGGCTATAAGAAAAAAAGATATAAAAATTTTGCCATTGCCTTGAAATATGAAAAATTTATGCTATACTTCAGAAAACAAAAGAAAACTAATAAAAACAATATAAAAGAAAAGAGTCAATATCATGCAAACAAAAACAAAAAATATCAAAACATGGCTACCGGTTTTTCCGGGATTTTATAGTACAATATATCAATATGATGATGATAGTATTTTATATAATATAAATGAAGACAGAAAAGAAAAAAATCTTTTGCCTATTGATTATGATAATCTCGAAATTGATTATATACAATATGAGCATGATATATCGGAAAAATTTTGTGAAGTTATAGAAAACGTTTTAGAAAATTTTGTCGAAAACATAAACTTTGAAAGAATACATAGCCCGAAAACATACAATTTTTCAACCGATGTTATTAATTGCGATATTGAGCCAAAAATTGATAATATCCAAAAATTTATTTTAGAAAATAAAGAGTTTTTTGAAAAATATCTAAAAAATAATTATACTTCTTATGATGGCTTTTTATCCAATTTTAGCAATTCTTTTGAAACATGGAAAGAAAACACAGAAAATTTCACAAATTTTGAAAATAGGCATATATTAGGTAGTATTTTACAATTTATATATAATGAGCTTAATATTGATGATATTGATATCTATTATCAAGTCAAAGAAAATATAAGTGAATATCAGTATATTAAAAATATTAATCAATGTGATGATGTTTTAATCTGTACAAATTGCAATAAGTTTATTGAAAGCGAAAAAACATTAATACTATTAGAAAAATATAAAAAAATTATGAGTAAAAATCCTTCAAAAATAATTTGCGAAAAATGTATTGATGATGTTTGAAATTTAAAAAACAATATCAAACAATAAACGAAAGGAAAATATCATGGACGAAACAATGCTAGCAATATATTATCCTGAAAGCTATGGAAACGAAAAGACGCAAGAAGAAAACGCTATATATATTGAAGAAGAATAAAAACAAAAAGAAAGGATAATATCAATATGAGTCAATTTGAAATCGAAAAACAAATATCAAAAGTTGAAAATGAATTGTCAAAAGATTTTAGTCAATATACAGAACGAAAATTGCATAATATGTTGATATCATTAAGAATAAAATTAAATGAAATAAATGTTGTATCGGCTTGAAAATTAAAAAATCTATGTTATACTTTAAAAACGAAAGGAAATAAAAAAATGAAAACATACTCAATAATAAGATATAGTTTTGAAAATGGAAATAAAAAAATTCATACCGGTTTATCTTTAAAAGACGCTCAAGAGCATTGCCAAAGAAATGACACCCAAGCGGAGCAAGATGAAACAGGTCATAGAGCTTGGTTTGACGGATACGTATCAGAATAAACGAAAGGAAATCAAAATTTTAAAAGCTAGTGGATTTCAAAATCAAAATTTTAAAAGCTAGTGGATTTCAAAATCAAAATTTTAAAAGCTAGTGGATTTTAAACAATTAAACGAAAAGGAAATAATATCATGAAAATAAAAAAAGCAATTAGAACGTATTCAGAAGTTGGAAAAGAATATTCAAAAAAAGAAATTGATGTTGCAATATCTGAAACAAATTGGGTTGATTTTAGAACAACAAATTTGCCATTTTGTCAAGGCGAATGTTTAAGAACAGTTATTAAAGAATGTAATATACCAATATCAAAAATTTCAAAAATGGATTTACATAATGTTATTAAAAATTCACATGGATTTTATGCTTTAGATGTTCAATATAAAAATGGTCAAGCACAAATTTATATTGCTGATAATGGTTGTTCCGCTTGTGTTGTGGCCAGTGATTTTTTAGAAAATAACTAATATAAAGGGGTTAATATGAAAAATGAAATTTTTAGTTTAAACGTTTGTCGATGTAAAGAAAACAGAGTTGACCTTGTGAAAGATGCAATTTATATTGAAAATAAGCATCACAATTGCAATGATTGTGGCTATTATCAAAATTATGATGAAGTAACAGTTGAAATAGATAAAAATAACAAGGTTGTTTGGTCAACAATATAATAAAAAGGGGGGTCAATATGAATGTTAAAGAAATCGAAAAAATATGGTTAGAAGTGTTTCCTAAAAGCAAAATTTATGGTAGTAAAGGCTGTTTTACAAATGATTTTTATTATAGGGCAACACTTTCAGCCGGAAAGCATGAAGTTTATAATGGAATCATACAAAATGACCCATTGGATTATATATTTTATATTGAAGAAGAACATTATATTGAAGATAGAATATCCTTTTGCATTAAACCTGATAATCCAATATTTGCCTTTGGTCGTGTAAAATTAAGAAGAAAAACAATTAAAAATGTTACACCGGAAAAATTAAAGAAAAGATTTTTACAATTGAAAGAAAAAATTATTGAAAATAAAGAAAATTTTTACCAATTAGAATTTAATATAAACGAAAAAATATAAAGAAAGGAAATAAAAATGGACAAAGAAAAAATGATAAAAGAAATGATTGATAATGATTTACAAATGATTAGAGATAACCAAAATAATGACGGTTGGCTTGTTGATATTCTTTTAAATGGTTTTGTGGGATATAATAATCAACCAGATAACGAAATAAAACAAGAATATAACGAAAGATTTCAAGAATAAACCGTTATTTTTAAATGAAAGGAAATAAAAAATGTTGCTAATATGCTTAATATCACTTATTATAATTGTCAAAATATCGTTTTATTGTGTTGACTTATATAGAGAAAATTGCGTATATGTAAGCGAAACAAAAAAATTATGTCGGCAAATTAATGATTTAACAGAAGAAAACAGAAGTTTACAAAATAGAATGGATTATATCGAAAGATATGGCGAAGAAATTCATTGGTAAAACAATTTAAAAACGGGGGTTAATATGGGAAGAAGTGTATCAAATTTATCAAATGCAGATGTTGTTATTTATTTTTCAGATGATGCCATGAGCGGTTTTGATGCAGAGGGTAATTTCAATAGTGATGAGGCAGAGCTTAATTGGGAAGATTTTTATGGAAATTTAAAGTTTAAAATTAAAAGCAAATTAAAATCTTATGTTAAATGTGAAAAATGGGAAGATGAAGTGGGGATATTTCTGGAAAATGATTTATGTGAAATTGGAATATCTGAATATTGCGGTTGCTATTCTTTATCAGTTAGAGCAAAAGAACCGGAATATGGAGATGATAATAGACTAAATTTTGCCAAGTATCATGCAAGTCAAATTGAAAAATCATTGATGAAAATATTAAGTGATTTAGGTTGTGATGTATTAAAAAGACTAGGTACGTTTTCAAATGGTTGTGGTGTTTATGAAAAAGCAACAATATAAACGAAAGGCAATACAATGATTGATGTAAAAATTGACTATAAATTGGAATTTATAAAACTATGTTTAAGAATTGAAAGTTTAAATCTAACAAAAGAAACATCATTTAATTATGATGAAATGCAACGATGCAAGGAAGAAGTCAAAGAGATATATATTAAAATTGATAATATTTTAGATGCTTATTCAAAAAACAAGAATATAAAAGATTTAATTAAAGAAAAAGTTGTAAGTCCTTGATATCAAAGGTAAAAAAGTTGTGTCATGCACTTGTAATTTCTAAATAATATGCTATACTTAATCTAACGAAAGGAAAGACACCATGAAAAAATATAATGACGTGGAAAACATGATGCTTGATATTATGGATTTTGGAAAAGAAACAACGTATAACGAGATTGAAGAAATTATTGACCCCGTTGCACGATTTAATAAAAGGCATACGTTCTTTTTAGCATTGGATAATATACAAGATGAAGGAGAAGAATAAAATGGACGTGCAAATTTTAGATTATGCTATTGAAGATTTGATTTTTAAAATATATCCTAATATCGTGTATGATAGTAAAGAATATTTGTCAATATGCGACAAGCTAACAAACGTTATTTTCAATGACATTGGATATAACAATATAAAAGGAATTTAAAATGAATAACGAAATAGACCATGAAAAAGAATGTCAAGGCAGATGCCCAAAATGTAATAGCGACAATATAGATTATGGAGCAAGTGAACCGAGCGGAGAATTATTGATTTATAATGCTGGTTGCAACGATTGTGGTTTGCTTTTTACAGAAGAATATACTGTTAAATATTCAATATCAGTTTATCAAGAGAGAGTTTAAAAATGAAAAATATTATTTTGATATTGTTAATTTCAGTTTTAATAGTGTTGTTTATCTATATGGTTTATAGTTTGATGATACTTTGTGGATATATGATTTACATACATGCTTTATCTTTAATTTAATAACAATTTAATATAGGAGAAAAAGATTATGAGAAAAGGAATATTAGTATTAATTATGATTTTGGTTTTTGCATCAACAAGTTTTGCCGGATTTAATTTTGGTACAACAACATATGAACAAGTGGACAATATTTTAATCGTGAATTCATTGGGAGACCAAACAATTGAAAGTCAATTTGTTCATGACGGAAAAAATCTAGGATATAATGATTTTATTCCAGAAAATGCTTTTAAAAATGACTTATATAATCAAGGATATTCTGTTGTATATGATTATGATAATTCAAGTTTAGACCTTGTAGAAGTCGGTTATATGGGTTTAAAGGGCGACCCAAGAACTTATGATGCTGATTATGTATTAAGAGAAGAATACAAAAAATATTCAAGTCAATATCAAGATGTTAGAATTGACAAAAATAAGACAAATATTTCAAACAACACTTCACTAATTAATACGGTAGACACAAAACAAACGAAGTGGAACAAACGTCAAGACAAAAAAATTAATAAAAATAAGTCTAATATAGTAACAAACAAAACTAATATCAAGACTAATAAAAAGAGCATTAATGTAAACAAGAAGAATATCAAGATAAATAAAAACAATATCAAAACAAATAAGACCAATATAAAGGTAAACAAAAAAGAAATTAAAAATGTTGATAGAAAGCATACTAATTGGAATAACAAACAAGATAGAAAAATCAACACAAACAAATCGGGCATTAAAACTAACAAGAAAATTATTAAAAGGAATACTAGCAATATCACTAATAATGCAAACAACATTTCTTCCAACTCTAATAGAATCAATGACTTAGATACTAGAGTAAATAAATTAGAACAGACTCAAGTCAATATTGTTGGAGAATTAATTTTGGTTCAAGGTAGAAAGCATAAGATTAGCACTTATGGTAAATATAACACAAATAGAAATGTATGTTCAGAAGTTGGTGTAAAATTTACATTTAGTTTTGGCGACTCTTGGGAAACAAAAGAAATATTAAAAAATCAAAATAGACTTAAACTATTAGAAGAAAAATTAAATTCTTCTGAATATCAAGAAGCATTAGAGAATGTTCAAATAAAGAAATATGATGTTATTGTAAATGATAGTATCATAAGAATAGATACGAGATTTTAATATGACTACATTACAAAAAAAACAATATGATAGAATATACTATAAATTAAATCGACAAAACATATTATTACAAAAACAAGATTATCAGAAAAAAAATAAAGAAAAGATTAAAGAACAAATGAAAAAATATTATAAAAATAATATTGAGAAAATAAAGGCATATCGAAAACAACCTCATGTTAAAAAAAGGCATGTGATAGAGGCTACAAAATATATTAAAAATAATATTAATGGAAGAATAGCACTTAATTTACGAAATAGAATGAATTATCTTCTACATAAAAAGTGTTGTAGTTTATATAACTTACTTGCATGTGATAGAGATTATTTAATACAACATTTACAATCTCAATTCACTTCAAATATGAGTTGGGATAATTACGGAAATTATTGGGAAATTGACCATAGAGTTCCATGTAAATATTTTGATTTAACAAAAGAAAATGAACAAAAGAAATGCTTTCATTATAGCAACTTAAGACCCCTGAAAGTTTCGATAAACAGAAGTCATAAATTAGAAAGCTTGAAGAAAGATTGAACTCTTTAGACTTATAATATATTTAATTAAAAGGAGAGAGTATGATGCTCTTGACAAATGAAAAAAACATGCTATACTTTATAAAACGAAAGGAAATAATATGAGTCAAACAGCCGAACAAAATGTAATGTGGGATAATAATTATATTCAATTTGCAAGACTAATTTCTGAAATAGATACAGTCGGAGGATTTACAGTAAAAGTTTTAAAAGATTTATCTGATGAAATGGATTTAGATATTAATTATGTTGGAGAAATTATAGATAGAGCGAAAAACGAATTTGATAAAAATAAGGGCGTTTATGATAAATGAAATCGGGTTTGGACTTATTGACAATGGTATATTAGTAGGTGGTGCAATCTTAGGTTTTTCTATTGAAGATTGGATTAATAATACTCTTGAATGTTTATTAAGTAAAACAAAATATACTTTAAAAACAAGAGTCAAAGGGTTAAGCGGTGCTTTACTCGGAGCCGGGATTGGCAACGCAATATCAGACTTTGCAGGTGGTTTTTGTGTATCGTTAAATATGGCGTTTGGTACATTAATAGGTTGTATGTTGATTGTAATATTTACTTTACCATTTATTTTTAAATTAGAACAGAAAGGATAATAATGTTTTTTAAGACGTTAAATAACTTTTTAAATATTGCCATGTCTATCACTTTGACAATTGTATTTATATCTGTTACGATATGTTGTGCCTATTTACATCATAAAGAGAAACAAAACATCATAGTTGCAAAAGTTATATGTGCCGAAATGTGTTCAATGGGTAATATCGCCATGCAAGGCGTAGCAAACACTATCCAAAACAGAATGGTACAATATAACAAAACTGCTTATGAAATTATTACAAAAAAGAATCAATATTACGGATATACAAATATAAACAAAGATAAAATTTTTGAAGATAAAAAATGCAGAGAAACTTCACTACATCTAGCAAAGAATATAAACACTTTAATTGACATCACAAATGGTGCATTGTATTTTAGATTAGAAGATGAAAAAATTCAAACATGGCATAATATACTAACAATAAAAATTGGAAGAATATACTTTTATAAATAAAGGAATATTATGATTAAACCGATTGAATTAAAAACATATATTAAAAAAAGAAAAAAGGTTTATGATATATATTATAAAGACAATGTTATATTTTCATCAACAAATCTCAAAGAAACAACTAATTTTGCTCAAAAGAAAGTTGATGAGGGTTATTATTTACGATATGTTCCAACAATATAAGGAGTTAATATAATGTCTGAAAAATTTAAATGTACAAATAAAAGATGTCTACATGAGTTTTATTCAACCGAAGATACACCAATAATTCAATGTCCTATATGTAAACATGAATTGTTAAACACATCAAAGGTTATAACAACAGACAATTTTTTGTTTATTGAAAC
>Ga0222640_1000170_pt1 | contig 21410 bp, 27 predicted proteins | sample AntAcemetagen187_FD_181144 | JGI IMG/M metagenome (GOLD analysis project Ga0222640, IMG submission 181144) | Saline water microbial communities from Ace Lake, Antarctica - #187 | ecosystem: Environmental > Aquatic > Non-marine Saline and Alkaline > Saline | place: Antarctica: Ace Lake... | reverse complement strand
GGTTTCCTCATGGAATTGGCCTTCTCTCGAGTTTGATACAAATATGATTATTGTCCAGGTTATCCCTGCCTGGATATGTAAAGTAATTAGGTTGTTGAATCAAAGACACATCATTATCAGCACAAGCAATCGATAATATAGGCATATCATGCCGATGACCAATTACTCGCTTATCGTCAGATACAAATCCTTGCTTTGGACTCCAATGACCGATAAGGGCACCACTATGTACATGTTTCCAATAATAAGCCCAAATGTCATTTGTCCGGGGGTGCAAGAAATCCAGGGCAAAGACACCACCTTGAACTAAAGGGACTCCCATCAAATCTTCTCGAGTCTTACCCAACAACACCAAAGCAGCATCGGAACATAAGAAACCGCAATGCTCTAAATCACATTGCCAAAACAAATTACCCCGTTCCTCCAGCAATTCCCAGAAGCCTTCCCAACCTGCCATCATATACATTGAGGTGTCTAACCAAAGTATCTTTTTAAAGCCCATATCCCTGGCGGCTTTGATGGCGTAAGCTTTGAATGCGTAAGGAACAGCCTGATGAGGCGGACTACCGGGAGGTAGAAACCCTTGCCAGTTCAACATGGCAACACCATCGCCCCATTCCTTGACCGAATTTGCCAATCTTTGCTGGCCGGCTAAGAAGTGAGCTGCGGTGGCTACCGTAACTATACAAGCGTCTTTGGGCGGTTTACTCATAAATCAGTGAATCTTTTTGATGCCTTCGCCAAATTTCTTTTCGCTCAGCTTCTTATCCACAGTGCGTGATAGTAAGATGCCTCCAGGGATTCCTTGACGCATGGCTACATAGAAACAATCTGTTTGAGATTCTATTTGTTCTAGTGTAACTTCTCCACGATCTAGCGCAGCGGCAGCACCCATACCGATAATGGCGCCAAAAACAGTGGCAAGCTCAGGTATATTTGCCGGCTGGTTGTTGAAATCTTCAGGAATTAGCTGCGTCATAAACGTAATGGTCTGGTGGATGACGTTTTGCGCCAACGTTTCGGGGTTGCCCTTCATGGATGACCGTTCGAAACGGTCTGTCAGCGTCTTTAAAGCGCCGCCATAAATCGCTTCACCTCGAGGTGTGTTAACTGTGTATGTTTCAGGATATTCAAGAATTTCGGGGCCTAAATTAAGTTCATCTGTAGGATTGACGGGCTCATTGGGCATTTTGATTCGTTTACGGCTCATGTTATTACCTTTTCGTTATTCGTTATAACTAAACCAATGAATTAACTTACGCCACCAACGACGTAACCAAGTCCTTTTTGGTTTCTGCCAATCACCTGGGGGTCTTTTCCTTGGGCCGCTTAAATGTAACGTCCAACTACATGTAGCAGAGTCAAACTTCATCATTCCAAAACCTTTTCGGCTATGCGTTTCATGAAATCTGCATCGGTTTCTATTTCGTTGCTTAACAATACACTCATTTGGTCGCTTTGACCATCTTTTCCTAAAATTCTTTCGGCTTCTGCCGCTTTATCTAGCAAAATAGTGGCTACGGCCTCATCAATCGTGCCAGGCACAGTTAAATATAATGTCAAACAAGATTCATTTTTTTGACCAAAACGCCACGTCCTAGCTTCAGCTTGTTGCATTTGTAAAGGTGCATAGTCTATCTCCAAAAAAATCGAAAGTCCACAAGTGGTAAATGAAACGGCTGTGGAGGCTGCGCCGATGGAGGCAATCAAAACTTTGGGTTTATCTGGTAAGTGATCTCCATGTTTCCACTCTCGGGCTATCAAATCGCGCTTCTTCTGGGAGGTGCGCCCTAGAATTATGTCGATTTCAACATCTTCATCCTCCAAGGCTTCCTGTAAAGCCTTAGCAACGCTGTCGTGCCAGATCCATAATACGCAGCGGCGCCACTTTGGAAGAAGAGTTTTCAGCTGTTCAATGGCTTCAGGAACCTTCAAAATTCCAAACTCCTGTCTCATCGCCGTCATCCAAGCCAAATGTTGACCACCATCTTCATGCTGTGCCGATAGCTCACCCGTTCTTCTGACCACTTCAGCCAAGACAGCTGGCTCTAATTTAACAGGAATTGACTCACGTTTGAGCGGAACTTTATCTCCGGGTGGGCGCTTGATGATAACTTCACTCAGGCGTCGTCCAAGGCGTCTAACAGCCTCCTCAGTGGGCGTGCCGTCTTCCCAGCCATACTCCCCTCTGGTAGCGGCACAATAAGCCTGACGCCAATCAAATTGGCTTCCCCAAGCGCCAGGAGAGGCAGCATCGAGGAGAGGCCACAACGAAGCCAAGCGATTTCTGATGGGTGTGGCGGTTATCAACACTCGTTTTTTGGCGTGAACCTTACGAAAAGCCGCAGCCCAATTGAGCTTTTTCTTCTGCAAGTAATGGGCTTCGTCAGCAATTAACGTGCAAGTGTTAGACATTGGACCTAAATCACAAAAGTATGGAAGCCATTTTGCGGCGTTTGCATACCCGATTATCCAAGCATCGGGTGGGTCTTCTTGCAAAAAAGCCTTAACTTCACTGAATTTTGCGGGCGGCGCCCCCTCGAGTAATCGCCAAGAAAGGCCAGCATAATCAAATTCATCCTCCCAAACACTGTAAGCAGTCTTCGGGCAGACCACCATATATGGCGTATCGCCGCCTGCGATGACTGTTCTGGTCTTGCCGGCGCCAAGAGGATTCGCAAGAAGGATAGCGTGACGCTCTTGGATCCACCGCGCATCATCTTTTTGCGAGCGAAAAAGCTCTTCCCACCAATAATGTGCAACTTCTGGAGCCCCAGTCACCATAGATACGTCTGGAGTAACATTGATAAGTGGAAGATGTGTCCTATGTAGAGTAATTCTAAGGGGTTCCTCGATGATTCGAATGCCAGGTTCCCCTTTTAAAACAGGTAAAAATTCTCTGGCAAAGTCATCTTTGATGATAAACCACGAGTTTCCAACATGTTGAATGTCGTCCATAGAAAAGCCTTACCACGTAAGGGTTTGACTTGTCAAATTTATTTTTCTTTTATAAAAGGAGCAGAAAAACTTGACGTATGGCGCCACGTTTGTTAAAAAGGCACCAACCATGAAACATGAAAACTGTACAAATCCGGCACCTAAACAACCTTGGCAAGTGGACGACAACATCGCTCTAGAGTGCATTCCTAAAGAAGGATGGATTAGAGAGATGGTGGATTACATGATAGAGTGCACAGATGCGCCTGTGTGGTTTCATTTAGGCGCTGTTTTAACCACTTTATCTACTGCCGCAGGTCAAGCTGAACTACTAATTACACGTCAAGACGATACAACTAGTCGTTTAGGCTTTCAACTTTGGTCAGTAATCATTGGGCAATCAGGGACTAGAAAAAGTCAATCTAGTAATATTGCCGTCAGAATATTAAATAATGCCAGTATGACTAATAATAATCCATCGTTAATACTACCAGCTGATGGTAGCGTAGAAGGATTACATGATGCCCTTGCCGAAGAAAAACGCAGCGGTGTTGGACTTTATTACCCAGGTGAATTAAGACAATTATTTGATATGTATAAGCGTAATTACTCAAAAAGTATGATAACATGGTTTTTGAGAACTTATGAACGCATGCCTATGGATCGCGCTTTAGTCAAGAAAAAAGGTGAAGGCACTGAAAAAAGTGCCTCCACTGATATAGCTAGATTGATTTTAACTCCTAGCCTATCTATATTAGGAACTACTCCACCCACTACTTTACAAAATAATACTGATAAAGAGTCTTGGAGTTCAGGATTTTTACCTCGTTTTTTGTTCTGGGGTGCAAGAAGGACAAAGTACATGGAGCTATCGGGGCAGATTTTAGAGCGGGAAGCTATATTGTGTGAGTGGCTAAAGAGAATCATAGTAAGGCAAAAACCTACAATTATAATACCTTATGAGTTAGCTCAGCCTATTTTAAAATGGATAAGAAAGAATGTTGAGGATAAAGGAGTTGCGGCACAACCTGAGATTTTCTCTACGCTTAACCGTTTACAAGACAAAGCGTTTCAAATTGCTGGTTTAATGTGTATCGCAAGACATCAGAGCATTTGTAAGGGGACTATCGTAGTGGACGAAGAGGATATTAAGTATGCTATAAGAGTGCTAGAGGCTATGTACGGCACTTTTTGGGCCTTGTTTACAGAGGTAAGCGGTACACCTGAAGGTACGCAAGAGAAATCGTTGCTGCGCTTCTTAGACGATCAACCAGACTGCTCTAGAAAAGAGATTGGCGAAGCTTTAGGGGATATAACGCCTACCACTTTATATCGTATGTTACGTCAATTGGTGCAAGAAGGCGTAATTATTGAAGTAAAGAAAGCTAGGGCAGGTCGTGGGCGCCGCGAAAGTCTGTATAGCCTCAGTAAAGAACCTTTTTAATTGATTTCAAACCCCTATTTGATTTCAATAAGTGAAATTTTTAAAACCTCAATGATTACGCATTTTATTTCATTGATTTCATTTATTTCACACTTTAACGGCGCAAAGCACGCGCTGCGCACTTAGACACACTTAAACCTACATAACCTACACAAACATTCATATACTTACATATACGTTCATGTGGTTACATAAACTTACATAGAATGAAAATGTGTATGCCCTACACATGGTGAAATAAAAGAATTAAATAAGAAGAAGAAGAAGAAGAAGAAGAAGAAGATAGATTATTACTAGGGTTTTCCGCCTCGATTTTTCATTTAATTAATTTCATATTTAATTTTTGGGGACAAAATCAAATAGGTGTTTGAAATTAAATAATAGTTAAGTATTTGTTTTTATTAACTTCTATAAAAGCGGTAATTGGCTATATGCTTTGGTATTATAACCTGTTCTAATCTGAAGGGTGGGTCATTATTGACTTCATTTTTAGCTCTATTTTTAGTTAGGTGGGTCAAACATGACTTCATTTTCTTCTTAATAGGTCGTTTTTGACTTCATTTTATACAAATGGCCTTTAATAGACCTCATTTTTCTTTAAGTGAAGTAAACTAACCCCAGGGATGAGTTATTTCTACCTCACTCACTTTTTTATGCTCCCTAAAAATAAATGAAGAAAGAACTTGACAAACGAAATAAAGAGTCATATAACTCTCTTGCTGGTGGTTGCTTTATGGGTTCCTCATGCATTACCATTATCACCAGCCGGTACGTCTCTCGGGACACAAAGTGTGAGGAACCCGCTTTTCAGTTTCTTTTTAGAAACTGGAAAATTTTTAGGCTTAAGCCAGTGCGGAGGTGCGTCTTGAATCAGGTTTGTGTGTTTATTCGGCAATTTGATGGTGACGAAGCGCCTAATATTGTTAACGATTCTGATTTGCCCGAGGCGTTTACTGTTTTCGACATCCCTTTCATCGAAGTTATTGGGCCTGCTACCACTACTGAAGTAGTTGCAGAAAGACTCCCATTAGGCGAAGTAGAGGGTATTGAGATAACGCGAGATCGTTTTGGTTGTGTGTATGCTGGAAATACGCGCTTGTCTGCAAAGGTATGGGCAGAGATTGATGGTGATTTTTTGTTAGTAAGGCCACTTGAGGCTGCTACACCATCTTTAGAAAGCGGAATTTCAAGGTTGTGGCGCCGAATATGGCGTAAAGATTGCGCTCATTGCCAAATCTTTGACCACGAAGAGGGTATAAAATGGCGTCACCAAAAAACTCACAAATTTGATGATGGTTCTACTTGTGAAATGTGGAACGATGTCATGGCGATAACCGCTAAAGATTGTGATGTTGCTGTTATTTCTGATGACTATATTGGTTATTGTCGAACACGCGAAGCCATTGTGGATGGGCGTAACAGACCTTGCCGAGAGTTTAAAAGATGAAGAATCCCTACAAAAAAGGCCAGGGCATCCTTCTTACGCAAGAGCAGTTACTTGAGCGGCGTAAAAAAGTGGCTCGCGGTGACGAAAAAGAGCCTATCATCGTTTTGCCAGAAGGTAATGACGCCAATGCGATAGCTAATACTAAGTATTTGTGTATGGAATGTGCTAATTTTGATATTGCGGCTTGTCAAAATGCTATATTTGACCAAAAATTTTGGCAACGTATGGTGAATGATGAAAAATATAGGGTTGAGTGGTTTGAGCATAATGCAACTTACGGTTTTTGTAAGATGATTGGTGAGCATCGGGTTAAACCAGCAACTTCAAAATGTACGATGGTTGCTTCCGATGAAGACTCTTCCCTTGAGGGAACACCGGCAGGCATCAAGCCGATCCCCTGTAAACACTTTGTTTTAAGGCGCACGAAGGGCTCCACTATGAGTATTTCGCGTTCTCACAAGCGAGATTTGGATAGAGAGTTTGATTAATGAAAATCATTCAAACAAATAAGCTTTGCCCCAAGTGTGAGCAGACTTTAAGTATTATCTTACAGGTGCCTTATTTTAGGCGAGTTAACAAAAAGAATGCTGTTAAGAACAAAAAGTCGTCTGTTTTGGATGCCACAGGCTTTATTTGCACGTTCTGTGATTCAAAATGGACACTAGATGAGGTTTTAGGGATGTAAGATGGGCAAGAAACGTCAAATTCACGCTGTTTATAGTAAAAGAAACGGTATACCGGATGCTACGTATCCTATAAATCACCAGGGCGATACGCTAGTACCCCTGCGTGGTGCATCGTTAGTGCGCCATATCCCAGCTAAAAAGAAGCGTATGGTGTGTCAAAAGTGCGGTTTGCCCTTCTGGAGCCTTGATGACACTAGGTTGTACTGTTTATTTTGTATGTCGTGGGTATCCAAAGAGGCTGATAAGCGTCGGCAGAACACACGTCTTAGGAACAAGGGGTGCAAGTCAGCTTGATTCATTCTATCAACATTCTCGATCTCCTTCGGTTTGGCTCTTTAGCTACGGCGATTATTTACGTACTCGAGCTTATTCAGTTTAGCTTCTTGGCTACCGCTGTTGCTTATGCAATCACAGGAACTAAGATAGGTTTCCCCTTGCGCGTAGTAGGTTTCCATGCTTTAAAGTGGTGTCCATTGCCATTATCAACGATTTTCTTTTGCCCTTCATGTAATGCATGGTGGCAAGGGTTAGCTATAGGTATTTTACTTGGCTGGGAGTGGCCGGGTGCTGTTCAGTTAGCGTTCTCCTCGTGCCTGTTAGCGGCAATTATGCAGCTACGGTATGGGCTCGCAGCTGACGATATGGATCAGATTAGGCTTCTGTTCCAGAAAAAGGTAGGCAGTGATGTCGAAAAAAGACGAAGAAGTAGGTAAGACGGTTCTGAGTGCAGTTAAATCAGCTATCAAAGAGACTGGTAGTGGTGGCAGCGAGCTTGTAGGTGCGGCTAAAAACCTCAACGATATGCTCGAGCAGGCCATACAGATGCAGCAAACCGTTGCGATTTCACTGTTTAGAGTTAATCAATTCACACGCCAGGAAGAATATCTATCACAAATTAACGACGTTCCGCCTGAGATGATACGGGATACAGGCATCGAACCTATCATCCAAAATTGGTCGGGTGGCGGAACTTACCGCGGGGTTATTCGTGCCGCAGGAATTCCTGATAAGAAATTTAATATCGTTATCGGCGGTGACCCTTTGGTCCCGCGTCCTTTGCGTACAAATCAGCCCGCTGGTGACGGCGGTTTGAATGGTTTATCTAGTACTGGCGCAGCTCCATTGAATGCGCCTTTTAATCAAGGCGGTGGGCAATTTATGGCCGGTCCGCAGTTTGGTGCTTATATGGGGATGGGTCAGAAGCCTTATGGCGGTGGCGAGAGCCAAGTAGCCATGATGCAGGCTAATCAGATTCAACAGCTTATCGCAACCCTCATGGCCTCAAAGGGCGGTGGAGGTGATTCTGATGCGGTTCAAATGGAGCGTGAGAAGAATCGCCAGATGGAAATGCAGCTGGCTGAAGAGAGGCGCCGTGCTGAACAGGATAAGTCAGATGCTCGGCATCGTGAAGAAATGGCTGAGATGCGCCGTGGCATAGAGGAGATTGCTAAGAAAGCTGGGCAGTCTAAAGAGGATCCAACGGTATCTATGATTAAAGCTATGGCGCCGGCTGCGGCGATTGCTTTGCCCTTGTTGATGGATAGTAAGACAAAAGCTGCTTTGGCTCAATCAGATATGGTCAAATCTATGCTTGGTACTCAGAAAGAGTCTTCTGATAAGTCACTCGGTATGATGGAATTGATGCTTAAACAGCCTACAGCGGAAGATAGGCAGGCAAAGCAGGCTGATACAGTAGCTAACCTCATGGGTAATACTATGCAGCTGATGGGTTCGTTCACGTCGCAGATGGCGTCGATGCAGGGCGATGGTGGCCCGCCGTGGCTTCAAGTGATAAGTAAATTGCTGGATGGGGTGACTGAAGTAGGCGCCAACATGTTTGCTGGTGGGATGCCCGTGCCTCAACAGGAAGTAGTGCAGGGGCAGACAACTGTGCAGGAGCCTTCGCCACAACAGCTTGATGCAGCAGAAGCTGCACAGCAGGCTAGGGCGGCTATGGAGGCTGCTGCTACACCTCCTGAAGGTGAGTCTGATGGAGCTATGGGAGGCCTTGAGGTTCCCCCAAGAGATTCATATCACCAGGGCTTGAAGCTAATTTTCGACTTGATTGAGAATAATGGTAGTCCGCATGAAGTGGCTTTTAGAATTTGGAAGGATGGCACATCTGATAATGTGACTTCCCTTGCGTGGTTCAAGCAGCCTGAGCACTTTACGTTCACGTTGTTAGGCGGTTTCGTGGATACGGGTCAAATGGATATCACAGAAGAGCGAGCGCGTGAGATTGCTGATGCTATCCAAGAGTATCACGATCACTTGAAAGAAGGCGGGACACCCGATGCTTACAGGCAGACATATGATATCCGTATCACGTTGCCTAAAAAGATAATGCGCGATCCTATGGATGGTAAGGACCAGCCTTTGATGGGTGAGCCCACTGAAGGTGGGCCAGTAATTGATATTGCTGAAGTAAAAGTTGTCGATGAAAAAGAGGCGGCTCCGCTTCCCAAAGGCCCGCAGACCGCGCCGCCCCCCATGAAACCCGAAGATGAAAAGCCAGTTGTAGTTGAAGGCCCACAAAATGAACCGCCTCCAACAGCGGCTGAAACGGTTAAAGAAGTAGAGAAAGTAGAGAATGTAATAAAAGACACTAAGAAAGATGCCGATTAATTTGACATCTCTCTTATAGTAGTCTAGTATCAGTTATTGTCTGTGGCTAACCTTTCTCTGCAGACTCTCTCATGGTTAGTCCCGCGGAATACATCTCCCCCCCCCAGTGTTCCGCGGGACGTTTTATTTTATTAAGGTTGTTTTGAAACTCTATACTTTTTATACTCCGTCTCATGCTCTTCTTTATGAGAACTATTTCTTGCCTTCGTTACCACAAGAATTTGAGCTAATTGCACATGAGCACGATCAACAGTGCCTTACAGCTGTGTATCATTCGCAGGGGTGGCGTGAAACGGTCTTTAAGAAAATTGGTATATTGATAGACGCTTGCAAAGCTAATATGGGAGATTGCTTTGTGTTCTCTGATGTAGACGTTCAGTTCTTTTGGCCTTGTAAGCAAGTACTTCTCAATGAGCTTGGAGACTTCGATATAGCTTGCCAGTACGATTTACGTGGTCAGCACTGCGCCGGCTTCTTCATCTGTAGGGCTAACGCGGCTACCTTAGCTTTGTTTGAGAAAATGCGTGATGACTACGGTGTGAGTGACCAGCCGACGATGAATAAGCACATCTCAATGTGCAAAGCTAAGTTCTTATCGCATAAGTTTTACACGGTTGCACGTAGCTTGGATGGTCTATGGACTGGCCAGGATGTCGATGTGCCTGTAGACATTTTAGTACATCACGCCAACTGGGTAGAGGGTGTCCAGGGTAAGGCGCGTCTGCTAGAGCTAGTGCGCTCAAAGTTTCTTGCATAATTCTGCTCAATAAGTTTGACAAACCTGTTTTACTATGTAAAGGTGTCTGTAGGGGTGCAAGCAAGCCCTCTCAAGTTTTCTAAGCAACTTCTTGAGAGGGCTTTTTACTTTTCTTTACTTTTATTACAAAAACTGTGGCAAATTCGTAGGTATATCTAAGACAATACCTTATTGTTGTCTTTAGATATGAATAATCCTTTTGGCATAGCAAAGATTCACAGTGTCGGCTCAATTCCCGACAGGCTGCAGCTTATCGCCAAACAGATAGACGCTTCAATTAAAGATCCATGGACTCGTGCAATGTCTTTAGAGATAGTGCGCGGTGGTCAAATGCATGGCTCTCAAGCAGAAGATGATGAAATAGCTCGTGTTTTTTGGTTCATGAAGCATAATGTTGAGTATAGACAAGACCCGCGGGACTACGATTACTACCCGACAGCTAAAAGAGTTGTGCAATTAGGTGGCGAAGATTGCGACGGGCACGTAGTAGCCAACAACGCATTTCTTGGTTCTTTAGGTTTCATGACGGGTGCCAAAGTGATTAGCCCCGATGACCAAAACTGGCATATTTATTCGATGGCCGGCGTTAATACTCGAGCGGCCCCTTCACAGCGCATAATGCTTGATTCCACTCAGCCCGGTTCATATCCCGGTTGGGAGCCCGGAATCATGCATCAACGTTATATTTATGAGTGTACGTTCAGTAATGGCGCGGCGCACTGGAAGAAAGTAAGGTAAAATGTCAGACATAAGACAAACTAATTGGGGATTTGAACCAACAGGCCAAAATGCGGGGCTCGGCGGTGAGTCTTCGCTGTCAATGCCTGGTGATTCCGAAACAGAGCTTGGTTTAGGCGACCCCAAGGCTGCGTGGGCACTTAAGCAAGAGCAGTTTGTTCAGCAAACCAAGCGTCTTTATGGCCAGGTGTCTGATGTAAAGGGCGCTATGTGGGATCCTCGAGGTAGAGCGGCCCTGTCTAATAAAGAAGCTGATTATAAAACGGATGGTTTCAACAGTTTCAAGGAAAATCGTGTCCTCGAGGAGGCTTTTCCCGGTTACGGTGGGATGCCTGAACCCCAGCAGTATAAAACTCCTACAGATAAGCATTTGGATGCTTTGAATGACCCGGCGACAGGGTTGTCAGCTGAAACCGCGGCGCAACTGGCGGAAGTCCTCGAGCATCAGGATGCTTCAGTAGCCAGCAGCATCTATTTGCCGAAGGCCTCAGACCCCACGGTATCTGATAGACATGGCTTTATTTCGAGTGCTGGCGGCTTGCCCACTGATTTTATTAATCAATCCACGGGTTTGCTATACCAGGGCCTGGCGACTTCCATTGATTCAGTTGTAGAGGGCGCCGCGCCTTCTTTGCAGCATGTGGATGAAAACGGTGTAGTTGATAAGTATGCGCCGACTACCGGACCTTATGACAATTATGCTTCGAATCTTCCTGGGGGCGTTCCCACGTCTCTGAGACAGCCGACGCCGGCAGAAGCGCAGGCTAGCCCTTCGATGGCTTTGCGAGCTGCAGACGCCAGGGTTAGTGGAGACGGTACGATAGTTAGTACGCTAGATACAAATGGCGGAATCGCTCCGGTCAAGGCCAGGTTCCCTTGGCTTATAGTTTTGGGCGCCGGGACAGCGTTTGCAGGTATTATGCTTACTCAGAGGAATAAGTAGTTTGGCGAAAGTAATCACATTAACAGGATTGGGCAACAAGAAGCGGTTAGCTGGCAAGAATCGTTGCACCCCTGTTAAAGTGTTTTCGAGAGTTGAGGATAGGGAGTTGACTGTGTGTAAAGAGGATATCAAAGACGAGGACGTAGTAAGAGGTATTGATAACAGTGTTGTCGAAGCGCCACTTGCACCCCTCGGTAATGTTCCTCAGAGGCGGCGTGGTCGTCCAAGAGGGTCTTCGCCGGCCAATCCTAACTATGCTACTAAGAAGGGGCGTAGAGCTAAGGCGCCGGGAGCTACGTTTTGCCCGCGAGAGAGTAGGCAATGGGTTATGGCAACGGTAGGTGGTGGTAAGAAAGCGCGTCGTTGTCGTTGTAATGCTCCCGGTAATTCGAGATTTTTAGCTAATAGAGAGTGTGAGTAAGAGGGTGTAATCCAAACACTAATGTTTGGCATCATATAACCAGACGGTTAAGCCGTCACGAAATGAGGATGTGAAAAATGAAGAAATGCGCGGAGTATGCGGTTTCTGAGAACGGCAACAAAAGGTGCAAGCGCTTTGTAACCGTCTCGGATGATGCAAATGGGGATGACGTTATCATGGCGAAAGCTACGGATGGCGCGAGTCTAGGTTACTTCAACATTGCTGAAGTTAGTGATGCGATTGGAAGTCTTGGCGGCATTGCCGTCGCGGACATCCTTCCGCCACTGGTTGGCGGTGCTGGGGCAATCGTAGGTACGCTGCTTATTCGTAAGTTCGTCAAGAATAAGTCATCGGCGGTAGTTCGATTTGCTCCGGCCCTTGGCGGCGTGGTCGGCGTTCTGGCTTCGATACCTTTGTATTGGGTTTATGGACCCAAGGGTGTCGTTAGCGGTGCGTTGACATCGGTCGTTGCTGGTGGAGCCATTTTGGGTTACCAGGAAATGAAGGACATGCCTGTGTTTAACGGGCTTGGCCTGATTAATGTTCAGCAGCGACGGCTAGGTGCTGTGGTTGCCTCCGGTGGAGGTGCCCGTTCCCTGGCTACCGCCAATGTTCCTTCGCGGGTAGGCTCTGCGATGGACGTAGGTGCGTTTGGCTCAAAACCTTCCTACTAAAATAGGAAGACCCAAGGAATCGAAAAACACGGGGTTATCAAAGTGGTAATTCCAAAGAGAAAAAGGAAATCAAATGGCAGTTATTAGAGAAATAGAGTTTGGCGACGGAACAGTCGTCCGAATCACCGATTGGGGTAAGCGTAATTGCCCCCTCTCTGAGTAATCAGAGTAGGATAACTGGGTGAATTGTCTGGAAGGCTAAAAGGATGCGGTATTCAATGATACATAGTCCTCATGCTAATCAGCAGCCAAGTCGCACGAAGCGTGTTTATGGTAGTGCGGAAGGTTCAGAGATCAGATTCCCGAGCAACGCAAGCAGTAATGGAATCCACGAGCGCCCAGCGACCTCATTAGAGGCCGAAGATATGATCCGAGCCTCAGAGAAATCTGAGCGAGAGGATAAAGAACCTCTCAAAGACATAGGCTAGTTAGATCGTAGGATTACCCGATCTACAGTCGTGCAGTGTTTACTTCGAATGACCTGGCCGCGGAGCTGAGTCAGACGCAGTACATTTTTAATTATCAGGTGGGTAACCAGATGCCCATGACCAATGCGCGTGCGACGTATGCAGATACGAATATGCCCGGTACTGGCCAGCTCCCCATGGGGCACCAGATGCTTGTGTACTCTCTCCAGGTTATCCCGGATGAGTTTGCATGGCCCGAGACTACCAACGTTATGTACCCGCTGAAGATCACCCCTGAGTTTACTTGGGGCTCCGCGGTTATTAAATGGCGGAAGATTTTCTTCCAGACTTTCCTGCAGCTTCGGGTCGAGCAGACCAAGAGCTTCGTCGAAGGTCGTTTGGATCACTTCCCCATGGGCGGTGGATTCATTCTCGATGGCGGTGGAGGGGACACGGCTGCTGGCGGTTACTATATGATCCATAATGGTGACAAGACTTGGCAGGCAACTCGAAGGCTGGCTATGCCCATCCATCTCGGTTCCCTCGAGTCTTTCTATGTCTCCTTGGATTGGCCGCGTGGCGGGTTGGATTATGATCAGGCTAATTATACCTTTGCTCAGGGCTTCGGCCTTCAGGTGAGGATGACTGGCCCGCGTCAGCGTCCGACAGCTTAGTTCTGTTTTGGATTGTAATTATGATTGCAATCACCTGTGCAGGAAACAGAGACTCCCACGTTTCCTGCACAGCTTTGTGAGCATAATAAAGAGGATGTGTATCCATGACTGATAATACATACGAAGTTCCATATTGGGTAGATTCACACGTTGAGGTAAAAGAGTTAAGCATAGGCGAAATACCGGCTAGTATGTTTAATAATAGTACTGAGTATAGGCTTAGGCTTGTAGGCTTGTCTTTTGCTGGTCCTATCACACCAACTACGCCGACAGTTACGACTTTACCTACAAGACATCCAGGGTGGGCTAGTAATCTTCTTGTTGATATCGGTAAGTCAGGTTGTTCTGATCAGAATTTAGTACGTTCTTCATTAACTAACCTGTGTGGTACTCCTAGAATTCAGCGTCAAAAATGGGGTGCAAACAACATGGGCCGCTCATATTGGTTGCCCAAACCTTACAAACTTGATCAAGATGAGGGTTTGCGAGTTGAAGTTCAAGCCAGATGGCCTGGGTATGAGCATACTGGAATGACTTTTATAGCTAAGGGGTATGATAGTGCTGGTTATGAGTATACTGGCAGGGAGCGCATAGGATCAATACCTCGAATGACTTTTATAGCTAAGGGGTATGATAGTGATGGTTATCCAGTTCAGTTGGCGGCACTTAATTTTGCCTCAAATTTAGATCCCGGTGGAGCGGCGTTAGTTATGGATAGTGCGGACCTGTTTAATAGAGGTAGGAAACCAATTTACTTGACTGAGTTTTGTTACAAAGGCATGGATACAGTAGTAATTGGTTATGATAAGGAAACTGGAATTTCTACATATGGTTGGGATGGGGATGGTTGTCAAATAGGTTGGAGAATTAACCCTTCTAATCCGTCGTTCACGCAGATGATGCCTAATGCTACTACTATTCCTGTAGGGTTATTGACTCCGCTTGATAGATGTTATGATGGAGGTAGCGAAAGTCCTCTTTGTTATTGGTTCCCTCAGAATACATATTTGGATCCTAAGCAGGCGTTGGCCGTTAGGTTTTCTAGCGAAGATGAGAGCAGTGAGCTTGATGTTTGGGTTTGTATGTTTGGTCAACTGGAGGTTATGTAATGTTAAACTATCTTCCATTTGCAAGACGAGAAACGGTATCAGTTTTAGCAAAAGTAGGTGCTCGAGTGCTGGTAGGTGGATCGTCTAGCACTAATTTGGCTGAATTTGGTACGGGTGGTGTGCGCAGGGCTATTTTACAAGATTTAATTATATTCGAAGGAGATGATGATACAGCTTCTGATACAGCATTTGCTACTGATGGCGGTTTGTTAGGGGCGCGTATCGGAATTGATGGTAAACAGTTTTTGACTGAAGCTCTTTATGATTACCGTGTAATGGCCGATTTAATGCGCCCGAATATGTCTTGTTGGGACTGGAGTTGTGGCGGTCGTTATCCGTATCGTTTGTATCCAGGTCAGAAGATGGGTGTTTTGTTAGGTGCTTCTCCTCAAACTAGTGTGCAAGTTGATAGTGTAAGTGTGCGGGCCGTATTCTTTAGTGGGCGTCATGTAAAGAATAATGAACCACATCATCTTTATCATTACCAAGATGTGCGCCGTTATGATGCTGGTTCTGGCAACGACTTGATTGCCATGGATTCGCCAAGAATGAAATGCCCAATGGATTCCCCCTTAGATCTTTATTCTGTGGCCCTACCAGAGTGGATGCGCGCTTCGAACGACACGCAAATTATTTACATAGAAGACGGTAATTCACGTCCATTTTGGCCTGATAGACATTGGGGACACATTTTAGATCCCCCATGCTCGCCCATATCTTTTGGAATGAAAAATGGATGGGCTATCGACCCTGATGAGACGATAGTAGTTGAATTACAAAACGGTAATCCTACTGTAACTACCGCTCAGGATGTGACTGTTATACTGCGCGGTGTTTTGGAGGTCGAAGATGGCCGATAGAAATATGACGTTCTTACCTGGTGAAGAGCCGGGTCTGATTGCTGGCGGCCTTAAGAAGCAAGCAGACGTTCAAGGTTTGATGGAGCAGCATCTGGGTATGCCCGAAATTCCTACTGGAAATAAAGTTGCGCGATGGTTCCCTTGGTGGAGAACAGTTACGCAAACGTTGTCCGACTCTGTTAGGCGTATTATACCTAACGAGACTCGTGATCCAACTAGCTTTTTTAACAACTCTAATAAAGATGTTTATATTGATGAAATACGCATGCGAGTTATTCCTAGTGCGTGGGATAGTTATATTTATAATCAAACAGCTGTATTAGTAAAAATGTCTATTCCAGATCGCAGGGAAATTATATCTGATTGGCTTCCCTGGGCGGCATTGCAAACCAGTCCTGAGTCTATGCTGTTGGGTGAATTGGATAACTACGTTTATGAATTTCCTGCGCCTTACTTTTTGCAAAGAGATCAGTTATTCTTGATGGACTTTCAGTATGACGCCAACATATTTGTTAATGGCGATGATGTAGGAAATGTCGTAAAAGAAGAGTATGCATTGATGATGGGGCTGCACGGTTTTGGGCAGCGTGACAAAGAGCCTATCAGCTTGGTTATGCCTGCTTATGGTTGGCAAGACGGTGAGCCCGATGCTACATCGTTTCAAACAATTGCATTCGACGATAGAAAGTCTCATCCACTAAGAGATGCATGGATTACTCATTTGACTTTTGGGTCGGCTATTAGAACTAATTCTACTGAGATACTACAAGCGGTAATGGTTAGACCTAATCCGCCTGCCGGCCCCGCGTGGCATCGGCAAGAGTTTTATCGTCTCGATGAGATAGCGCATCAAGTAGGAAGTGATCATGCTGGGCAGGAGTTTATGATTCATCGTCCGAAGGTTCCTTATGTGCTGCATAAGGGCGAGGGCATGGTTATCGAACTGCTGTATGATGCGGTTATAGCCGCAGCAGGGATGGACTCTGAGGTAACTATTACGATGTTGGGGCGTCAAGAAGGCGAGGGACGATAATGCGAAAGATAGTTAAAACTCAGCCTGAAATAGTCTTCAAGGCTTCAAATGAGCCTTGCGAGGTTAAGGTATGCGTTCCGTCAACAAAGCGAGATGGTAGCGAAAACCCGCTAGTACTAATACATGTTGGATTTGCCGAAGAGACACCTAAGCCTACGAAAGTGGGTGACCCTATGCCGTTCAATTCGCAGTATTCAGTGTTTGTTGAGGCCCATCAAGTGGTTTGGGCATTTTCTGCCGGCGAAGCACTAATGACAGTAGCTGTATTTCCGTGGGGTCGTTAATGATTAGTGCAACTCAACAAGAAGCTCCAGTTAGACAGAAAAAAGGGTTTCTACAGAGTTTTTTTGAAGCTGCCAAGACCGTAGCAGATGGAATGAATAAACCGGCGCCGATGACAAAGAAAAAGTTTGGTGCCGGTCGCAAAGCTCCGATAACCAAGCCCTGCAAAGGATGTTAGGGTTAAAAGGATGATAAATGTCTACTTTTCCGCATCCAAATTTTCCGGGCCTGGTAATCATTGTTGGTGACGCTACTCCCCAGCAAGGCAGTTTCTATGCCACTAAACCGGGGCGCACGCTTTCTCATATAGCTAATTTGGCATATGGTAATGGAAAACTTACTAATGTGCTGCGCATTAACAATACGGCTTGGAATAGAGCTAATTGTGTTTACAGGAAAACTTCTACAAGCTGTTACTCTTCGATAGTATCTGGACACTTAGCCGCTCAGCAAAAGACTTGGAATCCTGGTGCGTGGCTGTCTATGTGCCAGAAAGACAAGAATCCAATAGCTATGGCGGTCGGAAGTCAGTATCAAGTGGTCTGGATTCCCACTTTAAGTGATGAGCAACCTAGTGATTTGGTACTTGCACCCCCGGTTACTCCACGTACTCCGTATGAACCTGATCCGGGTGTCTCTTTTATTAAGCCGCCGACAAATACCATTAAAATTCCTGTTACGTCTAGGGTGCCTGTTGATGATTCTAGAGGTGGCAGTAGTGGTGGAGGCGATGATGGGGCAATTGATTCTGGGCGCCCTGTAACAGTTAAGGCCGGCTTCCCTATGTGGTTGGGTATCGGTTTGGGTGTGTTAGCTTTAGGCGCTGTCGTAGTCATTGGTGGACGCGGAATGGATAAGACAAAGAAGAGCGGTAAAAAAAGATGAGTGTTGATGACACATATGACGGGCCGCGTTGCATAGTGTGTGATGATCCGGCGGTGCAGCAAGAATGTTGGGTAACAATTTTTGGTCGTGTGCTGTACTTTTGTCCTACAGACTATATTTTGATGAAGCAGTTATTCAGTAACGGGCGAGGAATTGTATCTGGACTTCGAAAGTTTGGGATTAATATAGGTGTTCCTCAGCAGGGTGCAAAGAACTAGGCGCATGTCTAGAAGGATAAACAATAATGATTAGAGGCAAAAGTAATCTGTATGATAATCGTAAGCTGATTCCAACGAAGGAAACCAAGTTAGGTGACGGTTATTATGCTTATAATACTACGGATGCACCCGCAGATGGTGGTGATGGCACCCCTGTAGATCAATTTGAGGGCGTGCATGTCACGTTTTATGCTGATGCCACTACGTATACTGGAATGTACGCTCGTATAATTCCCTGGCGTTGGTTTGGTGAGGCCAGGGAAGGTATGTCTGCTGCAGTTCCCAAAGGACGTTGGATAGCCGATCAAGCGGTTGAAGTTGCTTTGGATCCCGCATTAATTACTGGTGTTCGCGGTTCTCATTACGTTTGGGATACTCGAGATTGTGAATCGATGTATTGGCAGATTCAGGGTTTCTATAATGCTGATGGTTTAACCACTAGTTATCCTGATTGGACTGTTATTCAGCCTTACGGTCTTACAGGTGAAACAGTTATTGCGGCTTTGTCTGGTGTGAGCGGCGGAAATAGTGGAGATACGGGTACACTTGCAACGCATGATAGTCCTGTTATAGCCGAAGGCCCACAGGTAATGGCAGAAGCCAAGGCTTTTGATGGTGTTGTTTTACCGAGTGACGTTGCTGAGGGAGATGCTATTAGAGCATCAGCTACCTTATATGGTGTTGGTTATACGTTCTTAACTAATCAAGATGGTAGTGATACTCCGGTAGTTTTGCATGATGCCGCTATATTAGCAGCAAATGGCGGAACTGCGGGTTTAATGTCAATGCGCGAAGCTAAAAACTTTGACGGTGTTGCGCTGCCTAACCCTGTGGCAGAAGCTGATGCCGGTAGACCAGCAGCGACTTTGCATGGTGTAGGTTACGCCTTCTTGAGTGCGGCTGATGGCTCTGGTAGCCCAATCATAGCTCATGACACAGCTATTCTTGCTGCGAATGGCGGTACAGTCGGTGTTATGCAGGCTCGTGAAGCCAAGAATTTTGATGGAGTTGCGCTACCTAATCCGGTTGCTGAAAATGATGCTGGTAGACCGGCAGCAACATTACATGGTGTTGGTTATGCGTTTTTAACTAATCCAGATGGTAGTGATACACCAATAATTTTACATGATACTGCTATTCTTGCTGCAAATGGCGGAACTGCTGGAGTGATGCAGGCTAATGAAGCCAAGGATTACGATGGAGTAGCCTTACCAAATGCTGTTGCTGAGGGTGATGGGGCACGTCCTGCTGTAACGTTGCAGGGAGTTCGTTATAACTTCTTAGTAAATGAAGACGGTAGCGGGAGCCCTGTTGCTACAGACGGTGAAGTGGTAACTAATGTAGCCGGCAATGTAACTGGTTTGCTCGGCATGGGCCGCGCAATCTCAGTATTGCCTACTGCGGTCACTGCTTTGGATGCTTCGACGCTCAAAACAGACTTGTATGGCCGAATGATGCTGTCTTCTAATCAGCTTGCATCTACTTCTGACAGAGGCGAAGAAATAAATCCTCTCGATACTCGAGATGTTCCTTCGATACTTGCTGACGGAGCTACGGTTGCTGATAATACAACGGTTGATTTTTATGTGCCTATGTCTCATATGAAGGGGTTATCAATTCAGTGGGAACCTAATGATGGTAATTTCACTCTGAAAGTGTATGCAACTAACGAAGACAACGGAACTGCTTTAGCAGCTTGTAATTATGTAGATGTAACAAATGCATGGTTTGGCGCAGCGTCATTTACAGCCGATGCGTTTTTACTCTTCGACACTGAAATGTGTGAGTACGGTATTCATATTGAGGTAGTGCGCGCATCGGTCGGTAGTGCTGCTACTCATGAACTGTTTGCGAGAAGGAATTACTAATGGCTGATATAAAAATAACGGTTGATGCAATGACCAAAACAGCTTTGACTCCGGTGAAGCCTGTAGTTGAGGATGTTATTGCTAACACTATTTTGACAAAAGTGAAAATAGAAACAATTGCAAAGGAATTAGCGCAGCCTTGGAAATATGGGACAGCTTTGCATCGATTTGCTAAGTTGCACAACGTTCCTATCCAGCTTGTACGTGAGATCAATGATGCTGTTACTGTGAAGGCAGCTACGTTTAAGGTTGTTGAGCTTATTGCACCCCTAGAGGTGACTAAATGAGTAGCGCAGCACATTCATTTGCGGCAGTAAAGCAAGCATTAGCGGCTGAATCTCCTTCTTTAACTACAATAAACGCAGGTTCCCCGTATTGCAATTTACATCGAGGCGATGGTGAATTAACTACTAAAGAAATAACAATAGCAGGTACGGGTGCGGAGGTTATAACAAACCTCTTTTCGTTTACGGGTCCGTTTGAGATCGTGGACTTATGGGGAATCCTCACGGATGCCACCGATATTACAGTATTATCTGGTTGCTACTTCGATGTCTGGGATGGGGCTACTTCAGTGCCGATCACAGCTGATGGATTAGATTTGTCTGCAGGCATCGGCGTTGTAGAAGAAGCTACATTCGTAAAGGACCGCGTGTTAGCCAGCCCTTTGCGCCTACTCAATGCTGACGCAGTTAGTTATTTAGAAAATGCTACAAATAAGCGGGTTTTCATTGGTGGACTGGTTCAACCCCTTGCAGCTACTACTTGTTATGTTCGTTTTCGTTGTGATACTGATGCAAACACTGATGCAACAATCACAGTTGGTTTAGCTTGGGTATGTAGATTGCCTGGTAATGCCGGCGTAGTGGCAGTTTAGTTTAAGGATTACTAATGGCTAACGCAGCACTAGCTTTGAATTCATTACCCGCAGAACGAGTGCGCGGTTGTCAACTTGCGCAAAGGTTTTGGAATAAAGCTGCGATGCTTGGGGATAATTGGACGCTTACTAACGATCCAACTCTTAATAATGGAATCATTGTTGATGGTGTGAATCAGAAAGCTGAACACGCTGAGCCTATTAACTATGTTCAGTCTGTTTCATTCTGGATTACTCTTGGTTCTACTACTGAGGATATTCTACAGCTGTCTGCGGCACATTCAATTGAAGTGGCAGCTGGCACGTTAACGGCTACTGGCTGGGCAGCTCCTACTATTTATGTAAATGGTGTTGCTACTGCAACCATTACTGTTGCACGTTCCTTTGTAACGGTTACGACCGCAACTGCGTTTAATGCTACTGACATTGCGGTTGGTGAAGTTGCCGCATATGGCGAATTCAAGATGGAGGATTTGAAGATTTGGGCTAGAGGGGCCGTGCTAACGTTGCAGGAGACTTTGGATT
>Ga0222640_1000167_pt1 | contig 21507 bp, 44 predicted proteins | sample AntAcemetagen187_FD_181144 | JGI IMG/M metagenome (GOLD analysis project Ga0222640, IMG submission 181144) | Saline water microbial communities from Ace Lake, Antarctica - #187 | ecosystem: Environmental > Aquatic > Non-marine Saline and Alkaline > Saline | place: Antarctica: Ace Lake... | reverse complement strand
TTTTCACCTTTGCCAATATCTCAAGGCGGCGTGGTAGCTGTTTCTTACGCAATTCCCTTCTCAATACACGCGCTCTATCTTCGGCTTCTCTGCGTGCATAATATTGTTCGTCTGTTTCTCCCATCCCATACCTCCAGTAGTGCTATGTTCTCGTTATCGTTGGTTGAATTCCCGCTTGTCGTGTCGTTTTTTTCCGTTCTTTATAAATTCGTGTGCCGACATACCAAATACAAGACTTTTTAATTCTGTGATATACTCTATACTCAGTTGATACCCCCGTCCCGTCTGTTGAAAGTTTTTCATATCCATCAAGAGAATTCGACCAAACCATCCATAAATCCCATTCACCATAATCATAACTACACCTTGCAGACAATCCCCACGCCTGAGAAGGTGACTTTGAAAAGCACACATACGGTGGATTCCAATAGCCACACCTTGATTTTTTACCGGGGCAAAGACCATATTTTAAAATCCCTTTTCGTCTTGCTACGAGTGACCAATGATAGAGGGCAAAGGGTTTGCTCATCGGTTGAATTCCCTCTTAATTGTTAAGACCCTGCTGTCTGCCAGAACAATCGAGCCCTCCTGTTTTCCATGCCCACAACAGCTTGCAACCGTAACGATATTTGCCGCATTCAGGGCCGCAACAATATCAGCAATACAGAAATCTATATCTACACGCCGCCCATTGATCGCCATGGGAACTTGACATTCATAGGAACCGATCTCACAACATTTTTCCGGTTGTTTCATCATCTCTTCACTTCCCTTCTGCTGTACTCTCTAGTCTCCCATTTAGGCTCAAGCCTTTCACCCCGTAATATTGTGTCCATGTCACTTTGAAGCTGTGTCATTGCTTCTGTAGGGGTCTGATGCATAGCTTTATATAGCTTGGCTTTGTCTTTATCTGATAATTGATTTGTCATCTCATACCTCCTTAATTACAAATCCAAGTCTTTAACATAGTCAGTATCCCTACAACATTCAATCACTTGCTGACCATCTGCAAAACCAATAGTAATATACTTCATTGCTTCTAATGACTGTAGTATATTCCCAAGCATAATTTTATCTACATCTCGATAGAACCTACCCATCAAGTGAGCAAAGGTACAGGTCTTTTGAATTCCTATCTCAACCATAACTCTATTTACCACGTCTGCATTATCACTCTTACCAACACCACTAAATGTATACCTCATTTTTACCTCTGTAGATTCTAGGATTCTTATAGCCCTTTCCAAATCCTCCTGTTTCAATAGTAAACTACTTGAGCGTGAGACACTACTAATCATACTAAGTTTCATCGCATGAGAAGGTCGTCTTTCAAAGTAACCATTAAACCTATCATCAACAAACGGAGGATTACCCTCCTGTGCGGTGTACCAACTTATCCACAAATTAAGGAAGTCATCTGTTACTTTAAACTCCCCTTGTATCATATGAATTTGTTCTAAATCCATTAGAAGTTTCTCACGCAAATCTAATTCTTCCTTCGATAGGAATGGGACAGGAGTTATCTTCTTCTTCTTATGTTCAAACACGAATATCATACGACTAGTTAACCCACCTCCAATTGCATCTAAAGGCATCGAGGTTTGGATTAACTCTGGAGTCGTAGCGCCGATTAAGTTTACCCACAAACCTATAATATCATCCGTGCCCATGTTCTTCGTACGATAAGTCCAACGTTTCCTACAATCATACCAATCAGTAAGGTCGCTCATTAGCTGGCGATTTTGATATCCTAAGAATACAGTAAGTTCTTGGGAATAAATAGTAAGTGATGAATGAAACTCTGTCGTTCCATCTTCGTGGATTATAGTATCATTTGAATTCTTAATTTCCCTTATTAGTGATTCCCTTGTAGTTGATTCGGCAGCCATGTTGATTCCTAAATCCTCTAAGAAGTCCATCCCAGGTCCCATAGCTGTACCCTTTCTTGCTTTCCCAGATGGGGCGACAAGTACTACATACATATTAGGAAAGAACCTTAGCGTTCCCCAAGGTAAGGAACACTTGCGTTGTAACGCAGCTGCTAATACACTAAGAGCCGTCCACGTGTGAAAGAGTATAGGAGGCTCCGAATTGTCCGTGAACTGTAAGTAACTCTCTAACCAATCGTCTAGGTTTCGTGTAGGCATTTTTATTCCTTATCAAATCCATCATAAGCTCCTTCTAATTCCTTTGCAAACTCCTGGACTGTGGAAGGCATTTTAGCATGTTTAAACTCTACACCATTTGCTTTCGATAGAGTTAAACCCATCTGAATATCAACTGGAACTGTGAATGTATAAGGTCCAGTTGTTAAAGGTACTTCCATTGAACGTTTAATATCTAATAATATCTCAGCATGCTTAATCCACGGGATACTCAAGGGTAATTGGAAACCTATACTATCATGTACCTGATTTAATAACTCAAGGGAACCAAATTTATCTTGATTGTAATAGATGTAAGATAACCCATGACGGTTTATTATATCAGCTGTGGTAGATTGAGGTATAAAGTTGTATGCTTTCTTGAACATCATATCTTCCCATTTCCCTAGGAATACTCTCTTGCGGTTGAACAAGTTAGTCAATGTTCTATCTTTACCCAACTGCATTCTAATCATGGGATGGTAGTAACCTCTAATTTCGGGGTAAGCTTTGAAATACTTCTCAACAATCCACTTCCCCTGTTTCTCGTCCATTTCCATAAGAAGGGAAAATGACTTATAACCCATGTCATAGTTTAATTCATGATTAGTTTTCTTTCCCCAAAATCTCTCGCTTTGTTTACCAGTACCTAATGGGGAACTACCATCCTCATTAGAAATTTCATCCATAGATTTATCAAAGATGAGAGATGCGGTGAGCGTGTGAACATCCTTACCATCTTCAAAGGCCTTCATCATTCGTGGCACATGTCCTACATAAGCAACTATTCTATTCTCCACCTGCGAAAGGTCGAGGCTGTAAAAAACGTAACCTAAGTCGGCAAGTAAGTAACGTAACATCTCATGTGGCCAATTTTGTAAGTTCATTCCCGTACCAAAGATATTCTCACTCGAACTTATCCTACCATTCACGGTACCTACTGGATTGTAAGAACATCGAATCCTTCCGTCATCATCTACCTTATCTAAATTAGTGTATGTTGAGGATAGTTTACGGAGGGAGCGAATGTCCTTAACCAGTCCAGCTTCTTCAACCCCCTTTCGGTACAACCGAGTGAGGGCAGTTTCATCTGTAGTTATCTTCCCCTTCTTATAATATGGTTTGTGACCTAAGTGGTCATAGAAATACCATATCATCTGAGCGGGGGAGTTGGGATTAATAGGTTGACCAGCAAGTAAGTCTAGTTTAGCTTGTCGTTCTACTACCCTTGCATCTAATCCTACTTTAGCATTGACCATTCCTACTGTGTCAACTCTAATCCCACGCTTCATCATGTAAACTAAGGGTTCGATTATTCTACATTGTTCAACGAAAGTATCATAGTTACCTTGCTTTTCTAAGTCCTTCAACTGTGATGGATAAGCATCGGCACATGTAATACTATCCATTGCATTATAGTGCCACAACGTCTCCCATAATCCACCTACTTTAAACCACCTCTTTCCATCTGCTTTGTAGTATGGTATGTCGGTGTGAACTGATGCGATGAAGTCTAATCCCGCAGGGTAATCAGGGGAGAGGATTTTCTGTGCTACCATTGTGTCTGCAATGTTGTAAGTCTTGATACCAAACTGAGAGAGCATGACAGTAGCATCGAATCCCAAGTTCTGACCACGTTTAATAATTGTAGGGTCTTCCAAAATTAGAGCAATCGCCCGCCAGATTTCACTCTCTTGTTCTACAGTAAAGTAATCACCGTGGGAATCAAGGAAGGGTATACTAATGGCATCAATAGGTGAATGAGCAAAACTTATACAGGATACATAGTTGTTATAAACTTCAATATCAAAGTCTATCATCGTCCCCTTCTTTCCCAAGTCGTAACATAAATTTAGAAATGCTAGTGACTCATGAAATGAAGGGGAGATTTTGATATTCCTTTTAGTTCCACTAAACTCCTTTGTTTTACTTTCCTCATCTGCTTTAATTAAATCGTTAATAATTAGACGGCGATTTAAGTAAACATTTTTAGGTTGAAGTATAGTAGCTGGATGTATTATGGGAATTACCTTTCGGCCAGGAAGTAATGTTGATTCAAGTAACGAGCCACGCCACTTGGTAATCCCATAACGCATTGTAAGTGCGTATAATGCTACGTTACCAATTACTACAATTACATTAGCATTACAATCACTTAATTCTTTCTTTAGGATTTCCAAGTATTCCAACCCATCTGCTGAATAGATTCCCTCACCCTTACTATTAAACTTTACATACTCACTAATTGGATGGTCTAAATCTTTTACTACATTTGTAAGGTAACACTCATACCTTGAAATACCTGCGGAAGATAAACATGAGTTTAATTCCTTTCCAGAAGGCCCTACGAAAGGTTTACGAGCATATACTTCGTACCTCCCTGGTTGTTCACCTACCAAAGCAAGTGAGCAACTTAGTTTATTTCCCTCAGGTGGGACGGACGTAGCTTTTTTAATCATCTTACTTCCTTTCTATTTAACTATTCTGTATAGCTTCACTAGCTGCTTCGTAAGCTATATCATGTACTAAATCTTCAAGAGTCATAGGTGTTACTTCTACTATCTTATTCTTTGGAGGTATTGCTAGACCAGCTTTTACTCTACAATCTTTACACCATTCTTGATTGAGTTCAAACTTAGGTTTTACTGAATAAGAATACTGTACAATGTATTCTCCTACATGAACACCTACTTTCTCTAATTGTAAAGTCTCATTGCTTGTATCTTCTTTACCGCATTTATCACACTTGTAAGTTGTAGTTCTCATTTCACTTTCCTTTCTATTTATTCATTTCATAGTAGCATCTTCGACAAGCTCTTACGTCAGCTAATGCATCATGAGCATCTTTGAATTCTTCACCAAATAGAAACTTATGAAGTTCCTGAAGTTTAGGCCACTTGTATTTCCCATATCTTCCAGGGAGTTTACATACGTGAGTACCATTAAGCATAGTACAATACTGATAATGTGGGTCTGAGAGTTTAAGCATGGCTTCATCACTATAAAGATTATAAGCATTTGATAATACTACTTTCATATCAAACGCAGTGTTATGGCAGACTAATATGTCTGCTCTTAATATTAAGGATTCAAATAACTTCAGTACTTCATCCTGCTTAAGTCCACCTTTGTTAGTACTTTCAACCGAGATGCAATGTACTGCTTCAGCACCAGATGAAATCTTCCTTTCTCCTGCACTAATGAGGAGGTTTCCTTCTTGAAAAATTGAGTCACGTTCAGAAAGAATGAACCCCAGTTGTACTATCCATGGTTGAGTAAAGTCACTGTAAGGTTTCTTAAACTTATACATATCAGATGTTTCAGTGTCAAAAAATAGTTCCATTATTTATCTCCTTTATGTTTTATTTTAGGATGTATTGTTACAATTTGATTCTTGTCAGGTTTTGATACTGTAAATCCTACACATGCTGTGTTAGGAAAATCGTCTGCATGTTCTGATAACATTTTATTTATAGTTTCTACTATGTTATCTTCACGACACATATAAATATCTGGCCAAAATCCTGACATTGTTGGTAAGCCATTCATTATTTATCTCCTTTTCCATTAGCTTCTTCTTCTCCTTCTTCATATGCATCATTTAGGCATTTTTCACATGGGTCTATTCTAAGTGAACCACTTCTACCCATTTCACCGCTTAGAATTTCACCACATACTGCACATACAACATCAACATCCATAGTTACGTCCATTATTTATTCTCCTTTTCATATTCTCTAATGATTAAGTTAGAATGCTCAACTATAAATGGGGAAAGAGAGTCATACCATTCTAATGAGGTACATACTACTTCTTTAATCCCAGCGTTTATAATTAGCGCGAGGCAATTCTTACAAGGCACACCACAAGTTACATACATAGTAGCACCTTTCGTAACTACTCCATTCATAGCAGCTTGGGCGATACAGTTAGCTTCGGCATGAGTGGCGGGGCATAAGTGGAGTCCTTCACCCGAAGTATAACCAAGGACTGTTCGGGGACATATACTTGCAAATTCGTCATACTTATCTACGTGCGGAAATGTACTAAATTCTGCTAGTATTTGTAATGCTTTATCCTCTAACATTCTCTCCTTACCACAATGAGGTATCCCTCTCGGAGCACCATTATAACCAGTTGATATAACTGCTCTATTCTGCACTAACACCGCACCTATATGCCGTGACAAGCATTTTGAATTACTCGCCACGACATAAGCTAGGTTCTTAAAGTATTCATCCCACTTCATTACACATCACCTTCGTTACGTAATATACCATAAAGAAGGAGGTAATAGTTAATACAATCAAATATGGAAGCTTCCCATAATTCCTTTGATGTATTCTCACCTTGTGAAAGCTTGGTTATGTACTTGTTAACAGCAGTGACGTGTTTACCTAACATCCCACGAAGTGCTTCCTCTGGTAAGATTTCTTGGTCTTTAGCTGTTGTATTAAAGTTCTCAAACCTGTCATCATCAGAAGCATAAATTAATCCTTTGGCACTTAAGATATTTACACATTTATCATATACCTCATCTACTACATCATCAAACGTATCTTTATTCATCTTACTTTCCTCCTTCTTCTTGGGTTATGATTCTACTTACGAAGGCATCCTTATATTCTTTAGATAAATCATATCCTATAGGATGCATCTTCTTATTATGAGCAGCACGTAAAGTATTGCCACTCCCTGCGAATGGTACTACCACTCGTGACCCCTCCCAAGCGAAAACACTTAAGAGTTCTTCTATCAACTCTACTGGTCGTTCAGTAGGGTGGATTTTATGTGCTGGAAATACAGGGGAAAATTCGAAGATGTTACTTCTCCCACGCTTATCTAAATTGATTTTAGCATCACCCTTACGGGCGTAATAGAACATTTCAAAATTATTACCGAGGTAAACTTCAGGGTGACGAGTTTGACCATTAGGTTTAGTCCATATTCCACACAACCTTCTGGTTTTAAACCCTTCGTTAACTAACATATGATACATAATGTCGAACCATGGGTCAGGAGCGAACCATAAGATTAACCATGAGTGGTCATTCATTATACGATAGGATTCACTTAGAGTTTTCTGCATAAATTCTAAATAGTCAGCGTTATCTACTTCGTTATATGCATCACCATAGTTTATTATATAGTTATTCTTATCTTTCTTTCCTGGCAAGTCAATTGAATAAGGTGGGTCTATCTCTACTAAATCTATACTATTATCAGGAATACTTTTTACCTTTTCAAAAAAATCTCCAACGATATAAGAATCAATTAGTTTCTTTGGGGTTTTACCAAGGAGTTTACCTGCCTTATCTGCTAAGTCACTCCGCACGATTTTCTCCTCAAACTTATTAAACATCTTTGCCGCATCACTTTTATTCTTACACTTATTCCACTGTAAGTCAGGGAAGCTCTCCATTGCGTTAGCTAACTTGATATCCTGTACTACCGATGCGTGAGATTTATCTAATAATTTAGCTGTGTCACGTAGTGAGTGACCAGATGCGTTAGGTGAGGTGGAAATTTTCTCACCATGTAATGCTACTTGAATGTTATGTATCTCACGTTTCAAGTTACATTCTTCAATAAAGGTTAGGTCCTTACGCCTGACATTTTCTTCGAGTTCGATAGAACGTAATTGAAGGTCATTTAATTCATCTTCATAAATCCTCACAGGTACTTCCTTTATTCCAGCAAGTGTAGCTGCTTGATACCTACGTCCGCCCGCAAGAAGTAAATAAAGTTCACCTTCATTCTCACCATTCTTAATCGACACAGCAAGAGGTTGGATTATCCCATACTGTTTTATTGAATCTACTAAATGGTCTAACTCTCCATAATCAGTTCTAAATCTTTCTTTAGTCCAGATGCTTTTAATATCTACAATCCCAACTTTCATTTAACTTTCCTCCTCAAGAGTTTTAATAAGAGCATCAACGTCACTTTCACTTAACTTAGATACCAAAGCATCTATACTCATGGTAGTTGGTTTCTTACCACTTACTTTTTTAGTTACCTTTTTTACTTTGGGAATTCTCCTCTTCCCACGAAGTTCCTTTATAAAATCTATACAATCATCTATGGAGAGTTCCAAAACTGATACGGCGAGATTAGCTATCGTTGCCATCCTTAATCCCTCCCTTCCTTAAGTAACCAGGTAACTCAGAAGGTAATACAGTAGGTTCTATTTCAATAATATCTAATGGGATACCAGGGTCTAAATAAAGAGCACCAGAAATTTTAGTTGTAATGTTACCTATAATAAACCGCAACTTTTTACCTTGATGAGTTTCATCATATTTAGCTATCATTTCGGTATTACCTCCTTTACATGGTCTAAATCCCTAATAGTTAACCGACGAGTTAAAATGGCGGCTATTATGATAGGGCCGTGCTTTTCGAGAAGGGTAATTACGTCCTCGATTATCGTACGAAATAGTTCGTTCTTTGCTCCCCAAGGGATTAACTTACTCAACGCATAAGCTTGTTCCTCAGTAATCTCAATAGAGAGTCTAGGTCTGTGTTCCCTAACTTCACCAGCCATTTTAATTCTCCTTTGGTTATAAATTTACCATAGAATGTGAAGGATAAGATAGTACCCTTCACTACAATATGTCAACGTTATAGTTAATAAATGGATTGCTATCTCAACCCCCTTAATCATTTAGCTTTGATAAAACGTTTGATGAAGTTCTGCTCACCATACTCTTCATCTTCACTCACACCAAGAATAGCCCATGCCTGACGCCCTATACAATCATCCAGGTCTATCTTTTTTCCTGTGTTAATATCAAAGGCCTCAAAGAAGGCCTTCAATCCCCACTTGGCATTGTTGACTTGTTTCTCCGTCATACTATCACACGGAAGTGGAAGGTACTTGGAGAAGTCCTTAGCAGCAGGTTCACTTGGAATATCGAAGCGTGGGAAAATAAAGGGATTACCAGCTTTGTTAATCCTCTGTTCGATTGACACGATTCTCAACTGATACTCGGCATCACCACTTACTGCTTTAGGTTCAATTGCGTCTTTAACATCTATGTCCAAAAAACCCATTCTTAAATCCTCCTTCTAATTTAGTTAAACTATGTTTAGTTACTTACCTTTTACTTCTTCTCTTTTTTAACCTCCTTTCCATTTATTATATCGTCTATTATATCATCTGAATCAATACTACTCATTTTATTGAGAAGGTTAGTTGATTCCTCTTTCGTTAAATTCATGTGAATTAATGCCCCTGAATCTAACATCACCTTTACATGTCCGATATTATCTACCACTTTGATATTGATAGATGTTACTTTATCTAAGTTAATTAGGTCTGTTATGTTACCCTGTTTGTTACTCCGTTGGTACATCATTCTTCATTTCCTCCTTCAAATAGTGATGGTTTATCGTTAGTATCACGACCTGTTTTTCTTAATATAGCCTTAATATCTGGAACTTCATACGTCTCAAGTTCGCCCATCTTGGCAAGTCTACTTTTTGCCTGATAAAGACCAGTTTTTTGAGTAAGTAATTGGTATTCAATTCCCTTACTAGTTTCTTTAGTCATGGCGACGTACATTTCGTCGAATAATAATGGGACTCTTCTTACTAACTTACCAGTAATCATCAAGGAAATAAACATTTTACCTGTGGCGTCATCCTTATCAGAACTATCATGTCCCAACAGTATGCAATCACATGGTAATGAGATTATATCTCGTATAGCATTTTCAATTACTGTCATCTGAGGTAGCCAATCATTTTGGAAAGGTTGACCACCACCTCTTCCTGCTTTCTTAATAATTTCATACATAATATCTTGAGCCCATGTTGTCATAGAGTCAATAACATAAGTACCGATGTGGTCAAAGTATCCCATCTTCTTTCTTCGATGAAACTCATCGTCCCATAGTTTAGCAGCTTGAGGGTGCGCAGGTTCCTCAGTTTCAAAGCGGGAGTCGACTACTATATTCCCACGACTCATTTCATCTAGGTATTTTACATCGTTTAGAATCGCCTCACCTTGAAGTACCTTACTTCCACCAGGGTCAAAGGAATCTACATGGAGAGGTAATCGACACGTTCTTAAAAGTGACGTCTTACCAGAGCCAGTACCCCCATAAATTATAGCATTGAAACTATTACTACGTGGGTCGTCATCGTACATTTTCTTTAGTTTCTCCGCTTCTATCTTTATATCCATTTTACTCATTTATTCCTCCCTGCTGATTTCGTATCTACTACATCAATAGTAATTTCATCTAAACCATCTGAGTATTCACGATTAACATAGATGTTGGTAATAGGGAATTTATCATCCTTACATATGTACCTACGTGACCCCTTAAGTTCCTTTTCTACTACAAATAATGCTTCCATTTTTACTTCCTCCTTTTTAAGTTATTGTTTATTTACTAAATATTGGTCAAGTAATATTTGGGTTAATTGTAAAATGCGACTTTTAAGTTCCTTATCATCTTTTGAAGTGCTGTAAGTTGAATCATAAGTTAATGCTTCCTTTCTCCACTTTCTAAGTGTTCTCTCACTTATCATCATTACCTCCTTCCTCTTCCTCATTATCATAATCTGTTGGGTTAGTTTCACCCATGTAAATACGAAAGGCTACATCGTCTTGTTTCTCTGTATATTCGGGACAAGTAGTATTACCCATCTTATTCTCCTTTTATTCAACCATCTTACCATATTCCATCTTATGTTTGGCAGGTCTATCCATAGGATTCCAAAACTCTATTTTCATCCCCATTGGAACTTCGTCTATGTGTTGTAAGGGATTCGCCCACGCTGTACAGAAGTCATGGTAAGGACAGCCGAAATACTTACTACAGTTAGTTGGGTTCATGGGGAAGGCCATCATCAAGGGGTCACTTTCCTTACACATCTCAAGACGTTGAAAGTCCCACTGGATTGAGTCTAACCAGTAAAGAGTATTCCACATCCATGATTGCATACTCTCACGCGTTTTCTTTACAGGTACACGTTCCATAGAGAATTTGGTTTTGAGGAAACCTACACCGTTAATTCTTACACCATAAACTTCACTCTCAGGGTATAAACAATATAGTACGTGAGTGTAAGTACCTACTTGAATACTTAAAGGCCACTGTTGCATCCACGCACGACTTATAGATGAACCGGCAGTTTTATGTTCCAAGGAGAAGTAACCCTGACTACCTTTACATATAGCATCCTGACGAAAATGTAATACCCTATCTTCTGTAAGAGGGACGCTCCCTGCTACCTCGGTATAAAGTACATCAAAATCTCCGAGGTCATTGTGATACTTCTGTGCGTATTCTATCAACGCATGAAGAGCACGTTCGGGAGTCTTGGCACCAAATAACTCGTCAGTTGATTCTGGGAATACATTACGATAATATTCCAAGAATAAATCATAAGCACCTAAGATACTATTTTGGTCATATCCATTTAATAGTAAATGCTCCATAGCTTCGTGCCATGCACTTCCGAAGACTAAATGGTTGTTAGGTGAATCACTTTGCCACCCCAGTACGTAATTATAGAAGTATTTCCTTGGACACTCTAAATAACATTGAGTCTTACTTGCATCCTGAATGTCCCACGTTTTATCCCTTGGTATTATCATTCTTTATCCTCCTTATATTCACCAGTAGGTTTAAATGTTGTTCCAGGTCCTTTATCCCAATCCATTCTACCTTCATGACCAGGGCAGTAATTTAGAGGGTATGGACTTGTACCTCCATGATGTGAACCGAAGGTACAACCACAGTTTCCACATATCTCATTTAAATAATCAGTAGTTGGTCTCATTCTTATTCCCCTTTCATCAGTTCGTCTAACATTAAAGTACGTTCTACGTAGTAACTATTTACACCTTTCTCCCTCGAGGTTTTAAATAATAGTAAATTGAGACGTCCGTGTTTTCTGGCGAAAATACTACATGCAATACTACTCATTACACTCAAACCTGTAATTAGAATATAATCCTCTATAAGAGAACCATTCAACTTCGCTACAAACTTGCGGTATATACTACCAGTTGAATAGCGATTGATTGCTCCCTCAGAGAGGAAAGTTAACTCTCCAAATCTTTCAGCATCACTATGGTCATGTCCTCCTCTATTTACTACATAAACTTTACACATTTAACCTCCCTTCTATGGTTAATAAATTACCATAGGTTATCGCCACCAAGGTACATCTATATTGAAACAATCTATTTCTATTAGAAATGCTAACATAACTGTCCACATTACGGCAAGTAAGAACATTATAAAATCTTTCATATCTTAAGAACTTCAACAAATATAGGGAAACGAGGAACACCTTTACCTGATGTTATATTCTGATATTCCACGTTACAATAATCACCTATTAACGTCTGACGTATTTCCCAATACTCTTCACGTTGGAGTTTGGTGAACCCACTTCCTACGTTAAATAAAGTAGCTTCATCCTCACTTACACATGTAAAGGAACCCAATGTTCCCTTGGGATTACCATTCTTATCCATTTCCTCATTAAATCCCACGATTTTATAGAAGTCACTTTTCTTTGGTTTAAATTTTAGCATATAAACTGAACGCTTGCGTACGTAAGATGCCATGTAATTACGTACTATCATTCCCTCATAATTTTCACTTAGGAATTGGTGATAAACTTCTATCACACTCTCAAACGTCTCGGCAAGTTTATGAGTTACCAATCTGATAGGGCCAAAGCTTCCTAATTTACCAAGTTGAATCGTTCTCATTGCTTGAGGGTCATCGTTAATCAAATCAAAGATGTGGTATTCCATCTTATGAAAATCCTCGTGGAGATTAGTAGTTCTACCAACCCGTGAGTGGATTTCTTCAAATGGAAGTTCGTGGCAATATAGTTCACCATCATACTCGTTATAAGTAGGATAATGAAGTAGTGCCTCGTTTATATGAGGGACAGAGTTAATTATATTACACTCACTACTTAATAAGTGCCATTCCGTCCCGTCATAAATTGCACGGCATCGTTCTCCGTCAAGTTTAGGTTGGATTATGTAAGGAGGTTTCCACTTATTTAAACGTTTCTCTTCAAATGGGTAGCACAACTGAATATTACTTCTCATGATAAATTCCTCTTTCTCATATCACTAACTGTATGAGCTAGAGCATCACCAATTCTCTCAGTGGCGATTATGAGGGAGGACATTTTTTGGTAGTTGTTAATGACACCTTTGAGCATATTCAACTCATCTTCATACATTCTTACTCTATCTATTAAAGTTGAGTTACGTTTTCTTACTTCCTTAATTTCTTCTTCCAACATAGCTTTAGTTATTCTCATCCTTATTACCTTCTCTTTCTTCTATAATTCAATGTAACATTTGGTGGTATTACTAAAGGTTAAAAAAATGTGGGAGACTCGTACATCCGCGGGAGCCTCCCACATTCCACATTTACCAGGGAGAAAGTTTACTTTTTAAGTTTATTAAGAAGGTCTTTCTTCTCAGCTTCGGTCATAGTACCCCATTTACCAAGTATTGCAGCAACAGGGTCAACATTACGTTCCATTGCCACGCCAGGTTTCCACGCAGCCATCTTGGCCTGAATAGCTTCATCATCAAGGCCCATAGTAATATAACGTCTTATGGCACTCTGAGCGGTAATCTTGAATGACGCTTTAGCGTTAGTAAATACTACCGGAGCAGTGAACATCTCTACTGCTTCCTCAAGGGTCTCGCCAGCGTTAAATAGTATTGTTGCGGTTCTTGATACTCCTTCTATTTCCTTCTTTGCGGTAATTTCTATCATCTTCTTAGTTCTCCTTTTCTAATTAAATTGTTAGTAGTATGGTACACCATTTAAATAAGTAACTTTAATTACTTCATTATCCTCTCACCTCCTTTATTTATGTTTCCGTTGTAAACCCTCATTTAAATAAAGCACATTGTAACATAATTTATCGTAGATGTCAATAAAATAATTAACTTTAAATTACAAACCTTTCTTATACAACAAAACCTTTAGGTTACTTCATGTTTTTTACCTTAAATCCATAATCTTTATAGAGTTCAGCATACTTCTTTAAATCTTCGATTGACTTTATTGGTATGCTTCTCCACAGCTTTCTTCCCGATCCCTCCTGTGTGCCAATCGTTGTGTGGGCATCTTTATAAAACTCACAGTCATGTCCGAATTTTCCGAACAATTCTGTCCTAAAGAAGCGGTTGGTTTCGGGGTCGTAATAGATTCGTTCATGTATGGCTTGCTCATCCTCCACCACCTCCACGAATCCCTGTTCTACGAGCCATTGGAGCTTTTCATTGCAGGCGTGTGGGCCTTTTGTGCAGTAATCGAGGGCAACATTTATGGGGATAGTAGGCAGATAGCCATACACCCACGCAAAGAAGTCAATATCGTTATCCCTCGCCCCCGCCAGTATCAGCGACTTTACCGTGATATTCCTCAACTGCCTGTACGTTACTTCGTTTATTGTACATTCCATTGTGTCCTCCAACAAGGTTAGTTCATCTTTGTTGTATGCCCAATCATCGCCGTCATCGTAATGGACTATGAAATCATATTCTCTTGCTACCGAAGTAATGGTTGCCGACCCCTTCCCGCGCCACAACCCCTCATCCACCCTTACCCTGTCACCTACCTTGAATGTCTTCATACTGCCCTCCTAGTCACATCTTTAATTTTAACCCTTCTACTAATTTTTTTAATTATTGTCTCGATGGGAGGAAGGGATTACTCCCACCGAGACCTCAGGATTACCACTTACTACCCGAGAAGTTCACTTCTTAATTTATCCTTATCTATTTGGGTCATACTTGTTAGACTTTTAAGTAACTCATTTAATGTAGGCATACGTTTATTACTTACTCTACGTTTAATCTTTTCTAATGATGGAACCTTTGTAACCGTAGTAAGATTATATTCCTCGGTAAATTTTAAGTTTGCCCAATAAGTAATTTCGCTCTGAATATTACGTAAGTTTTGTTCTGCTTCCTTATACACTGGGTGAAGTTTACGTAGTTTAACTCTTGCTATTTCAATCCGTTCTTGTGGTGTTAAATCCCTAACACTACTTCTTAATGGTGTAAGTTGTTTCATAACGTTCTCCCTTCCGTTACTATGGTTATTTTTTTACCATAGGTGTAACAGACCACCTATTGGCTTTACTATCTAGGATGTAATCACTTACAAATTTGCGATTATACCCCACCTCTTCGGCGAGAGCACTTATTCCGTAATATAGTGCTCGTTCTTCATTCTTTGCGTGACGAAAGAAATCAATAACTTCATTGTGCCAGTTAAAAGTTATTTTGTAAGTTAAATGATTCATAATCCCTTCCTCATTTTGATAACCCATTGTAACACAATTTGATTAACTATGGAATCATTAAATTAACTATTAAACAAATGTATAATATAGAATACGATAGTACCAATTCCAAGTGTTGCACCTACCATTCCAATACATAATCCAATTACTATTAACCAATCACTTAATGTTAATTCTTCACGATTTAAGTATTTCATTCCTTCTTTCCTCCTTTTACATTATTAGGTACCAAACCCAAAATCTTTTTAACCTCCTTCATCCTCTCTTTATCTTCTTCACTTTGAAGTACTTCTGGTTTGAAGTTCTTCATTGCATTTTTAACTACTTCATCCATCTCACTTATTCCAGAATCATGCGTATGTTCTAACTTCCTATCCTCAAATAGTAAGTTATTATACAAGTTACGTTTACCACGGTAGTTTGAATTAAGCGTGCTCAATCCCCTATCGAGTAATACTTGAGTCGCCTGAGCTGTTTCTTCAACTACTTCATAACCATTCTTACTTACTATTACAGCTAACATTTGAATAGTCTCACGTACTAACTCACTCAACGTTCTTATTCGTAGTTGTTGACCTTTCTCAAAGTAAAGAGCTAAAGTCGCCAAGTCAGTACGCTTACACCGAGTTTGTACAATTGAGTCATTTTTAATAGTTGTTCCTATGTCACTCATTTTATTTACTCCTTTATTTTATTAGTTATTTAACCATCTCTTTCGCCGTTAGTAATGCGTCACGCTTATCACTCGTATGATAAGTTGCTTTATTATATAAGTTACCATCAATATAGAGTAAACATTGATACTCTTCCCACTCGAAGTTGAATATTGTCACTACTCTCCTCGAGGAACGATTAAATGTTGCTATCTGTTTAGATTGGTTCATATTACTTATTCTCCCTTTCTTATTATAATAAGTATTGTCTTTGGGCATGGCAAACTCTGTTTGCCCAATTACTTAAGATTACACCTCTCACCATTATTAGCACGGATGAAGTGTGAGAAGTCATAGTATATAGCACACTCTCCATGTTTCAATCTTATCTCACTACTCCTACATTGCTCTTCAAAGGAATCAAAAACAGGGTGATGCCCAGGGAGTGACGTAATAGTAGGTATTGATAGTATAATTGCCACTAAAAGTAATTTAACGTAATTCATATTACTCCTTATATTACTACTATTACGACTCTGGGCATGGCAATCCCACTGCGAGATTGCCCACTCATATTAACAGTTATATTAACAGTTATATTAATAGTTAAATTGGTAGTAATTCATCTATATAATCTGGTTCTAAACCAAACCACTCTTCACATATATCAAATGGCATCTCACCATTTAATAGACGTTCATTCAAATCTTGTGTTGCCTGATTAATTAACTCATCAGCATTATTAGGTGACATTCCATCCCTCTCTATTAAGACTTCCTTGATAGTACTGTGCATCACTACTACCTCCTAGTTAATCATAAAGAAACGCATTTAAGAACTCATAAAGAAACACATTTAAGAACTCACATAAATCTCCTATCTCTTGAAGATCTAATGATAGTGGAGCATCTTTATTCTCTAATGCAACTTCTAATTTCTCCTGATGTAACTCCATAAGTCTCGTCCTTAACTCTTCATTCATAATAATCTCCTCCTTCATTCTTTTCTATATTTAGTTTATGATTGTATTATACCACAATTAAATGAAGTTGTCAATTTAATAATGAACTACGATGTATGTTTGTATTTATTGTAACCGTATTCCCTGTATGCTACCCCATATCCCATTCATTTAAAATTGATAAATCTGTAGGTCTCGTATGTAGATATGTATGTGTTGTATTGTTGTAGTGTATGTATTTGTAGTATTCCTTCTCCTTGTTTCTCTTCTTAAAAAATTTTTTTTTTAAGGTTTAAGCATACTAATATACACTTCTACAAGCATACATTACAGTTTAATTACGTTAGAACGTACATTTAGACGTACAAACCCTACGGATTATCAATTAATTATGGAGGGAGATATGGGCTAGCATACGTGGAATACAGTTACAACGGTTACATGGAATACATGAGTTACATATATACAAACATACATTACAATCCCACCACGCACTTAACAGTAATAGTAATATTACTCACTATGGTAATTAATTTACCATAGCACGCAATAGTAAGCTTAACTATTTACTTATTACTTATTACTTATTACTCATTACTATAATAAATAAAAAAAAGGAGTATAGTTTCCTATACTCCTCTTTTTAAACGGGTAATCTTAACTGGACTATTTAACTAAACGATTTGTAGTAGTAACACTAACCATACACAACTTGCAATTACTAAGTAACAGTAGTATCGCACCCTGACCCTCCCTTCAATTAAGTAATAATACTATCTATATTTATTACAGGCCTGCCAATCCAAGATTACTAATAAAATTTCATCACTTACATTAGCAACTAAGTAGTCTAACTGTTCAAGACTAACATATGTCCCATCTACATTCTGTCTAATACCAGCCAGTTTCAGAACCCAGAATGGTAACTCCTTTAGACCATTAATGTAGTCCCTTCTAATCTTATCAATTATTAGTTGACGCAAAAGTATCACCTCCTTTCATTTATTATTTAATTTTACCGAGTAATTCTCACCGCACCCGTTCAAGATTAACTATTTAAGAGCGTCTCGCAGTTCTTGCTTCTGCTCTTCCGTCATGTTACCGATTGAAGTGATGGCTGCCTTTACAGGGTCCTTCACTCCCTTCGTGCCCTTCGGCTCGGCCGTGAAGGTATAACTTCCCTCATAACCTTCTAAGGTTTTGGTAGAAGACTCCCGAAGTTTGGCCTGCTCCTTAATCCAGATTGCATCGAAGGCATACTCCTCGACCTGTTCCGGCGTAAGTGATGACATATCACATTCCACCTGTAGTACGAACTTGTCTTCTGATTTATTAGTAATCCTTCTCGTTTTATTCATTTTATTCACCTATTCCCTTCATTGAATGAGAACGGGTGCGTCAAGAATCACTCGGTACTTATTCAGTTGTAAAAGAGCATTTATTCATATGTTGATTCCATCCTATCATACCATACAAAATATGCAAGGTTTACCTGTAACCATGTGATATCATTACGCTTTTTAACATGTGATATAACGTGACATCCGCCTATGCTGAATTTCCATGTGATGTGAATATGAAAACCCGAAGGGGGGTAATCACGTGGGGACTAGAGAGACTCCCATATATAAGAAGCGTATGATTTTTATTTAATACCACCACATTGTGGTATTGGGTCACCTCGTCACCCACGTCACTGTGGTCATTTATTTACCATAGAGGGATATTCTACTTATGATATTTCCACAAATTATATCGTTGACATCTACTTAAATTTATGATATCATATAATCAAGAGAGGTGGGAGATGGAGATGAATATGATGGGTACCGCAAAGGAGAAATACTTCAATGGTGATAGAGGACCGGATTTGCGGATGACTCCTCCGGGCGAACGTAGGACGTTTGAAGTAAGTAAGATGTGGGAGAGGCATCATGAAATTACACGTCTGTTACTTCTTGGTATGACGGGTGTGGAGATCGCTGAGAGGATGGGTATCTCAGAAGCGATGGTTAATTATACACGTAATTCTAAAATTGTAAAGGATAAATTAGATTTAATGAAAGGTGCACGTGACGCAGAGACGGTTGATTTAAGTAAAGAAATAAGGATGAAGGCACCTAAAGCTCTAAAGTTACTTGAAACAATTATTGATGGTCAATCAGGTACATTGGGTGAACTAGCGTCCCCTGCATTACGTGCTAAGACGGCTGAGAATTGGATGGATAGAGCAGGTTATCCTGCACAAAGAAGTGGTACTGGTATTCAACTCCATGCACATTTTGATGCTCAAGATTTGATTGAAGTTAAGAAGCGTGCAAAGGAGAGTGGTATTGTAATAGATGCAGAGGAGATTACTTGTGAAGCAATCACATAGTAGTTGGGATGACATTAGACATTTTAATAAAGAAGAATTCGCCTGCCCTTGTTGTGGTAAAGATGATATAGATATGGATTTTGTCAATCGTCTTGATGAAGCTAGAAATTTATCTGGTATTGCGTATAAGATTAACTCAGGCGTGCGATGTGAGAAGCATAATAAGGAAGTCGGCTCGACGAGTCGTAATCACCTCGATAGTAAAGCTGCTGATATAAGTGCACTAACTGGTTATGTAAGAGGGCGTATTTTACGTGGATTATATGGTGCGGGATTTCGCAGGATAGGAATATCAAAGACCTTTATTCATGTTGATAGTATGGACAGACCAGCAAGTTGTTGGTTGTACTGAGGAATAAATTATGTGGACTATATTAAGTAGTTTAATATCTCCTGTAACAGAAATAGTAAAGGGTTGGCAATCGCGTAAAAAGGTTAAGCTTGAGGGTGAACTAGCTGTATCAAGAGCATCTACCGAAGCAAAGGTTAAACGATTAGAAACGAGTTTAAATGGTGATATAGCATGGGAAAATACTTCAATCAAAAACTCAGGTTGGAAGGATGAGTGGTTTACTGTTGTTCTTTCTATTCCCGCAATTATGTGTTTTATCCCTGGTTTGGCAGAGTATGTTACCCAGGGATTTATTGCGTTAAGTGAATGTCCTGAATGGTATAAGTGGGCTTTCATGGTTGCAGTAGCTTCTAGTTTTGGTTATAAGAAAATAGCTGATTTTATGGCACTAAAAAAGGGAGGGTAAGATAATGCCAGATAGAGATAAGAAAGGTCCGAGGGAACGTTCACCTAAACCAAGTAGGAAACAGGGTGGAGATAAAAGAGGTATAAAGAAACCAGTTAAAAAATAACTATGGTAAATAATTAACCATAGAGGAGGATTAAATGAGACAAACATTTAAAGGAGTATATGGTAAAACTCAGACGTTGGAAGTAACCGATACAGCACAGATTTTGGAGGATGTGGCTACTCTAGATTTTGGTGACTACCCTCCTATTGGTTTACTACTCACATGTGAAAGTAATGATATAAGATACGCTTTCCGTGTTAATCCGACTGCTTCATTTGGGCATGTATTGAAGAAGGATATTCCTGTAGAATTCTTCGGTCCTTTAGCAGCGAAGATGAGAGTAATAAATGATACTGCCCAATCTGATGGAGTGCTGATGATTACTCCTATTTATGAACCAGGTAAATATTCATAGGGTGTTAGGATGGCTCTAAAGGAATTTTGGAATGGCTCAGTAGGCCCACTTTTATATGATGATGAAGATACATATGAAGATGGCGAAACTTTGCGTGGGGCAAGAGTTGACCAAATTCTCTTAGATAGTGCTCCTTCAACTGCTGGCGAAGGTATACGTCAAACTGCAACTGTTACTGAAGATGAACTTGAAGATGCTATAGCGAAGAAGCATACCCAAAACACTGACACGGCACTCGGAGCGCAGTCTGAAGATTTGGACATGAACACTCACCAGGTAGTAGCTCTTTCCGTTCCTGACGCCGCTGGTGAGGCCATACGCCAAACTGAGAAGATTACCGAAGTAGCATTGGAAGATGCCGTTGATAAGAAACACGCTTCTGGCTCAGACGACCAAGACCTATCAGGGTTCGTAGAAAAAGTAACCGGAAAATCCCTTGTTGCAGATACGGAAATAGCGAAAATACATTCCTCTGGTGGAGATACTTCGCTTGGAGCGCAGTCTGAAGACCTCAATATGAACAGTCATCAGGTAGTAAGTTTAAGCGTACCCGATGCTGCAGGGGAAGCCATCAGGCAGACGACCAAGATAACGGAAGCTGCGCTTGAAACAGTGATTGATAGCGGCGGGGGTGGACAGGATATTATAGATTACAGAATAGAAACAGGCAAAAGTGTTACCATTGAAGCGTATCAGTATCTTGATATTAAATTAGTTGAAGAATATATCATAGAAGGTACAGGAACACTCACAATAAACGACAACGGTTTTCTAAACGTAGGGATATAACATGGCAAAAATAATCTTAGAAGAACAGGCAACACCAGATACACCAG
>Ga0222640_1000160_pt1 | contig 21908 bp, 19 predicted proteins | sample AntAcemetagen187_FD_181144 | JGI IMG/M metagenome (GOLD analysis project Ga0222640, IMG submission 181144) | Saline water microbial communities from Ace Lake, Antarctica - #187 | ecosystem: Environmental > Aquatic > Non-marine Saline and Alkaline > Saline | place: Antarctica: Ace Lake... | reverse complement strand
CAATATGGTGGTATTTCCTACTGGCGCTCTGGTTAAAGATAGAACACTTTTTGTTTATTACGGTGCAGCTGATAAATATTGCGCTCTTGCAACTATCAAATTAAAAAAAATTCTCAAAGAACTTTTATTGTATAAAACAAAGGAGTTGCCCAGCTAATATGTTTTCTAATATCAATTTTTTAGTAAATTGATTTTTTTATAATATTTAGATATAATATAAACATTATGAAAAATATAATTTTTGCAATAGTTATTTTCTTAGTTGCTGTGGGTGGATTGTATTTTTTATCTAAAATCAATAAAGATAATGAAATTAATAATATGAAATTTAATAGTGAAGGATTAGATATGCCAGGAGAAGAACAAGGAAGCGAACAAGTAAATAATGAACAAACAGAACAAGATATGTATGGAGGAATGACCGGAGAAGAGTTCTGGAGTCAACTAAGGGCTGAAATTACTCAACCAGGAGAAGAAGGAGAAGTAACCAAGAATGGTGATAAATTAACTGTTCACTACATTGGTATTTTAGAAGATGGAACTAAATTTGATTCAAGTGTTGATAGGGGCCAGCCATTCCAAGTTACATTAGGAGCTGGACAAGTAATTCAAGGTTGGGATCTAGGTTTAGTTGGAATGAAAAAAAATGAAGTCAGAAGGCTATTTATTCCTTCGCAACTTGGTTATGGAGAGCAAGGATCAGGAGAAATAATCCCTCCTAATTCCAATCTAATTTTTGAAGTTCAATTACTAGAGATCAATTAGAAATATGAATAAGAAAAAAGTCCAAATTGCCGTATTAATTTTATTAATGTCTTGGTATGGGCTTTTTTTTATGGAAAAAATTGACTTAACTACATCTGATTTAGGAAGACATATTAAGAATGGAGAAATGATTCTAGATGGTCAATTCGGAGTTTTAAATACTAATTTTTATTCATATACTGAACCAGATTATAAATTTATTAATCATCATTGGGGAAGCGGAGTAATCTTTTATCTTATTTGGAAAGTTTTTGGTTTTATTGGACTCTCTATTTTCTGTCTTTTAATTAGTTTAATTACTTTTTTCTTATTCTTTAAAATTGCACAAAAGGAATCAAATTTTAAAATAGCTTTTTTAATTTCTTTACTATTAATTCCTTTAATGGTTGCCAGGAATGAAATAAGGCCTGAAATTTTTTCGTATTTTTTTATCGCTTTATTTTTTTGGATTCTTTGGCATTGGAGGAAAAACAAATTAGATAGTAAATGGCTTTTTGTTTTACCAATTTTAGGAATTTTTTGGGTTAATTTACATATCTATTTTGTATTTGGTCCTGCTTTAATAGGTCTGTTTTTAGTGGACCATATTATTAGAAAGAAAAGGATTAATAAGAAACTTGGTATTGTTTTGATTTTAACTGGATTGGTTAGCTTGTTAAATCCCTTCTTTATTAAAGGCCTAATTTATCCTTTTAATATTTTTAAGAGTTATGGGTATAGGATTGTTGAGAATCAATCTGTTTGGTTTTTAGAAAATTGGGGATTTAATAGTCCTAATTTAAAACTATTTGAAATATGTTTAGCTATTTTGATTATAAGCTTTATTGTTCTTTTAATTAGAAATCGTAAGCGTTTTTCTTTTGTTTATTTTACCCTAGCTATTGTTTGGAGTTTTTTAGGCCTATTAGCAATTCGTAATTTTACCTTATTTGGATTTTTTGCATTAATAATTATTGTGTATAATTTAAGATATTCTAAACTTCAAATTAAAAAAATTTCTTTATCCCTAATCATTCTCTTAAGTTTAGCAATATTTTTAATTAGTTTTTTTGTATATTATCAAAAATTACCTTTGCAAGAATATAGATTTGGCTTTGGCCTAATGGAGAACAACAATCAATCAATGGATTTTTTTAGAGAACATAATCTTCAAGGTAGAATTTTTAATAATTATGATATTGGTGGATATCTAATTTATCATTTATTTCCAGAAAGAAATGTTTTTACTGATAATCGTCCAGAAGCATATTCAATATATCATTTTCAGGACATATATATTCCAGCTCAAACAAATAATACAATATGGCAAGAACAGGACAATATATATGATTTTAATATAATATATTTTTCTCATAGGGATTATACTCAATGGGGGCAACAATTTCTAATCGAACGTGTTAAGGATAATAATTGGGCCGTTGTATATTATGATCCTTTTGCAATAATTTTTCTTAAAAGAAATGATATTAATAAGTTAATTATTGATAAATATGAAATTCCAAAAGAAATTTTTGGAATAAAAAAATAATGAACAAAAAACTTTCTATCATAATTCCTATTTTAAACGAAGAAGCAACTTTAGAGAAAATATTAGAACAAGTTTATTTAGCTTCGGTTTTTGACTATGAAAAAGAAATTATTGTTATAGATGATGGGTCAACAGATAAAACTGCAGAAATTTTAGAAAAAATTAAAGATAAATTTAATTTAATTATTTTAAAACATAAAGAAAGACATGGAAAAGGCCGGGCATTGCGAACTGGATTTGAAAGGGTTACTGGTCAAGTAGTCATTATTCAAGATGCTGATTTAGAATATAGTCCTAATGATTATGAAAATCTTTTAAAAGTTTTTGAAAATACAGGTTCAGCAGTTTATGGTTCTCGTAATATTAATCCAGATAGAAAAGGTTATTCTCATTATGTTTTTGGAGTTTGGCTTTTAACTAAAGTTAATAATATACTTTTTAATTCTAAATTAACCGATACTTATACATGCTATAAGTTATTTCCATCTGATTTAATTAAATCAATTCAATTAAAAAGTAATGGGTTTGAAATTGAAGCAGAAATAACAGCTAAGATTTTAAAAAAAGGAAAAGACATTAAAGAAGTTCCTATAAAATACAATCCTAGAAAATTTAAAGACGGGAAAAAGATAAAAATAATAGATGGATTAAAGGGTTTGTGGACAATAATTAGGTATAGAATTATAAACTAGTTTATTTTGACAAAATCGTTATTTTTTGTTAATATGTTTTAATGAAAAAGAAAGAGATTTATCTTGATAATGCAGCAACAACGCCCGTTGATTCGGCTGTTTTAAAGAAAATGCAGCCGTATTTTAATAAAAAATACGGTAATTCTTCTAGTATTCATAAAGCCGGCGATTCAGCTAGAAAAGGGTTAGACGAAGCTCGTCAACAAATATCAACTTTTTTAAACTGTTTATCAGAAGAAATATATTTTACAGGAGGAGCAACCGAAAGTAACAATTGGCTTATTTACGGAGTAGTTGATAAGTTTTGGGAAAATGGGGGAAAGAATAAGCCGCATATTATAATATCTTCAATTGAACATAAAGCAATAATTGAGCCAGCTAAATATTTAGAAGAAAAGAATTTAGTTGAAGTAACTATTTTGCCAGTTAATAAACAAGGAATAGTTGAATTAGATGAAGTTAAAAAGGCAATTAAGAAAAATACAATATTAGTTTCAGTTATGTATGCAAATAGTGAGATTGGAAGTATTCAACCTATTAAGCAAATCGGAGAATTAATTAAAAAAACTAATCAAGAAATAGTTTTTCATACAGATGCAGTTCAGGCAATTAATTATCTTAATTGTAATGTCAAATATTTAAATGTTGATGCATTATCTATTTCTGGACATAAAATCTATGGTCCAAAAGGAGTTGGTGCTTTGTATTTAAAAAAAGGAATACCAATAGCTCCCTTAATTAGAGGAGGAGGGCAAGAACATGGTTTGCGTTCTGGTACTGAAAATATTCCTGGAATCGTTGGATTAGGAGAGGCAATTAATTTAGTGTCTAAAAATAATAAAGATAATAACAGGATTAAAACATTAAGGAATAAATTAATTACAGGAATAATGAAAGATATTCCCGATGTTCAATTAAATGGAACATTAGAATATCGTTTACCAAATAATATTAATTTTAGTTTTTTGGGAATTGAAGGAGAGGGAATATTAATTGAATTATCTGAACAAGGTATTTATGTTTCAACTGGATCAGCTTGCGCTAGTCATTCTTTAAAGCCATCACACGTTTTATCAGCAATTGGTTTATCAGATGAAGAATCTCATTCTAGCGTTAGATTTACATTAGGTCGTCAAACTAGTAATAATGACATAGACTATGTTTTAAACATTTTAATAAAAGCAGTTAATAGATTAAGAAAAATATCAGGTAGATAATATGTATTCTAAAGAAGTAATTAAACACTTTAAAAATCCTAAGAATATGGGTTTTATGAAAGATCCAGATGGGGTTGGAGAAATTGGCAATCCACAATGTGGAGATATTCTTAAATTATATATTAAAGTTAAGAACAACAAGATTAAAGATATTAAATTTGAAACACTGGGTTGTGCTGTTGCTATCGCAGTTTCTTCTGTAATTACTGAGATGGCGAAAAACAAAACGATAGAACAAGCATTAGAATTAACTGAAGAAAATATTGCTGAAAAATTAGGCGGGTTACCTCAGTTTAAAATGCATTGTAGTAATTTAGCAGCTCAAGCTTTAAAAAAAGCAATTAAAAATTATCGAAAGAGAGACTTGTCTCGCTAGGCGAGATTGACAAAAACCTATTTATAATTATAGAATTAGTTTAATAGAAACAAATCATGGCAGTCCCAAAACAAAAACATACTAAATCGAGAAGAAACAAGAGACGATCTCATCATGCTTTAAAAAAGCAGAATTTTTTTAATTGTCCAAAATGCAATGAAATAGTTTTGCCTCATCAGCTTTGTAAAAATTGTGGTACCTATGCTGGTAAAGAAATAATTGATGTTTTAGCTAAACTAAACAAGAAAGAAAGAAAAAAGAAAGAGAAAGAAATTGCTGGCCAAGAAAAGGAACAGGCTACGCAAAAACCATTGAGTGCAGAAGGTCTTTCAAAAAAATAATTAAAATTAAAAATTTAATATATGGCTAATCGTCATCTTTCAAGAAGTATTGCCATGCAGTCTCTTTACGAATGGGATTTTAAAGGCAAAGAACCTAATCAATTAAAAATATTTGTTGATAACAATATTAAGGAATTTGGTTTTGGTATAGATGAAAATGATTTTATTTGGCAGATAGTTAATGGAATTAAAGAAAATTTAACTAAAATAGATAAAATTATTGAGAAATCAGCGCCAGAATGGCCCTTGGATCAAATTACAATTATTGATAGGAATGTTTTACGCATTGGACTCTATGAATTACTTTTTGGAAATAGAAAAGAAGTTCCCCCAAAAGTCGCAATTAATGAAGCAATTGAATTAGCTAAAACATTTGGAGGCGAATCTTCAGGAAAATTTATTAACGGTGTTTTAGGTACGGTTTACCGTGAAATTGGTGAACCCGGTAAAGATGAATAATTTATCAGAACTTGAAAAAAAAATAAAGATAAAGTTTAATAACAAGGATTTACTTAAACAATCTTTAGTTCATCGTTCTTATTTAAATGAAAATCCTGAATTTAATTTAAGTGATAACGAAAGACTTGAATTTTTAGGAGATGCTGTACTTGAAATTATAGTTACAGATTATCTTTACAGAAATTATCCTAATCCAGAAGGTGAACTTACTAATTGGCGAGCAGCTTTAGTTAATGCCAAGATGTTGGCTAAAGTGGCTAACCAATTAGAAATGAATAATCATTTACTTTTAAGTCATGGAGAATCAAAAGATAATGGTCGTGCTCGTAACTATATAATGGCCAATGCTTTAGAAGCATTAATAGGTGCAATTTATTTAGATCAAGGACATGACAAATCAAAAGAATTTATTGAAAGAGAAATTATTAAAGAATTGCCAGAAATTATTGAACAAAAACTTTATCAAGATCCTAAGAGTCAATTTCAAGAAGAAGCTCAAGAAAGAGTTGGAATTACACCTGCTTATAAGGTAATGAAAGAATGGGGACCTGATCATGATAAACAATTCATCGTTGGTATTTATTTAGAAGAAGAATTAATTGCAGAAAGCCAAGGTTCTTCTAAGCAAGAAGCTCAAGAAAGAGCAGCTAAAGCTGCATTAAAAAAGAAAAAGTGGAATTAAATTAAAAAAAATATATTATGCTTACAATTCGTTTAAATAGAACAGGTAAAAAGAATGCTCCTAGTTATCGTATCGTTTTGATAAAAAAAACTGCTTCACCTAAAAGTGGAAAATTTTTAGAATTACTAGGAAATTATAATCCTAGATTAAAAGAAGTTAAGTTAAATAAAGAAAGAATAGAATATTGGTTAGGACAAGGAGTAAAAACTTCTGATACTGTACATAATCTATTGGTTTCCAATGGCGTTATTGATAATGCTAAAATTAAAAAGAAATTTAAAATTAATAAGAAAAAAGTAGAAGAAAAAGTAGAAGAAAAAGTAGAAGAAAAAATAGAAGAAAAAGTAGAAGAAAAAGTAGAAGAAAAAATAGAAAAGGAAGAGTTTGCCCCGCCCGGAGGAGAAGAAAAAGAGGTTGACAAAACAGAAAAAAAAGAATAAAATATAGAAAGAGTAGCAGTTAAAATAAAATAAGAAATGGTCGGACTGCTATAACGTAATACAAGAAAATACAAGACTTATGGTTAAGAATATAGATCAAGATTTTTTAGAGTATGTTGTTAAGTCCATAGCCAGTAGTCCAGATGACGTAAAAGTCGTTCGAACAGTTGATGAGATGGGCGTTCTATTGAGCCTCAAAGTCAACCCAGAGGACATGGGTCAGATTATTGGACGAGAAGGTTCTACTGCCAGAGCTATTAGAACTATTTTAAGAGTAATTGGTGTTAAAAATAATGCCAGAATTAATCTTAAGATTGAAGAGCCAGAAGGTGGCAGAGTTAGACCTCAACCAGCTGCTTCTGAAACAAAAAAAGACGTTGATGAAGTAGTCGATGAATTGAAACTGTAATCATAGAAATACAAAGACTGCCGTTACTCTAGTAGGGCAGTTTTTGTTTTTAATAAATTCTAATTATTATGAAATTTGATATTATTACTATTTTTCCAAAAATATTTGATTCATATTTTAATGAATCAATTATTAAACGAGCCCAACAAAAAAGATTGGTTAAAATTAATATTCATAATTTAAGGAAATATACTACTGATTTACATAAAACAGTTGATGATCGTCCATATAGTGGAGGATTTGGAATGGTTCTAATGATCGAACCAATTTATAAGGCAGTTAAAGATATAAAAAAACATTTCAAATCTAAAAAGAGCAAGGTTATTCTTTTATCGGCTAAGGGTAAAAAATTTGATCAAAAAATGGCTATGAGATTTTCTAAATTAGATCAACTAATTATTATATCTGGTCGTTATGAAGGTGTTGACGAAAGAGTTGCTAAACATATAGCCGATGAAGAAGTTTCAATAGGAGAATATATTCTAACTGGTGGTGAGATTCCAGCAATGGTGATAGTTGATTCTGTAACCAGATTGATACCAGGAGTTATTAAGAAAGGTTCATTAATTGAAGAAAGTTTTTCTTCTTTTTCAAAAGAATATCCTCAATATACTAGACCAGAAAAAATAAAGATAGATAATAAAGAAAGAAGAGTTCCTAAGGTGCTATTATCAGGAAATCATAAAAAAATTAAAGAATGGAAACAAAAGTTGACAGAGAATGCTAGATGATATAAGATATTAAAGTCCTTTTATAATTAAATATCAAATGTATTTATTGCAATTTTGTGTAGTTGTCTCAAATTATTTTTTTTGAGAGTTTGATCCTAGCTCAGGATGAACGCTGGCGGCGTGGATAAGGCATGCAAGTCAAACGGACTGTCTTCGGACAGTCAGTGGCGAACGGGTTAGTAACACGTAGGAATCTACCTTGAAGTCTGGAATAACTCGGAGAAATCCGAGCTAATACTAGATAGTCTCCACCTTTGGTGGAGTAAAGTATCACTTTTGTGATTTCGCTTCGAGAAGTGCCTGCGTCCTATCAGCTTGTTGGTAAGGTAATGGCTTACCAAGGCTATGACGGGTAGGGGGAGTGAGAGCTCGATCCCCAACAACGGTACTGCGACACGGACCGTACACCTACGGGTGGCAGCAGTCGAGAATCTTCCACAATGGGCGAAAGCCTGATGGAGCGACGCCGCGTGCTTGATGAATCCCTTCGGGGTGTAAAAGGCTTTTCTGTCTGAGAAATTTTGGTTTTCCAAAATGATGTTAAGACAGGAATAAGGGGTGGCTAACTTCGTGCCAGAAGCCTCGGTAATACGAAGGCCCCAAGCGTTATCCGGAATAACTGGGCGTAAAGCGTGTGTAGGCGGTTTTAATAGTGGCTGGTTAAATTCCGAGGCTCAACCTCGGAGCTGCCCGCCAAACGTTAAGACTAGAGCAGGTGAGAGGCCAATGGAACTTACCAAGTAGGGGTGAAATCCGTTGATATGGTAGGGAACGCCAAAGGCGAAGGCAATTGGCTGGTGCCTGGCTGACGCTGAGACACGAAAGCGTGGGGAGTGAACGGGATTAGATACCCCGGTAATCCACGCCGTAAACGATGTCAACTAGCCGTTCGGAGTATCGACCCTCTGAGTGGCGAAGCTAACGCGTTAAGTTGACCGCCTGGGAAGTACGGCCGCAAGGCTAAAACTCAAAGGAATAGACGGGGACTTGCACAAGCGGTGGATCATGTGGTTTAATTCGATGATACGCGAGGAACCTTACCAGGGTTTGACATCCTGATGACCGTTTATCGAAAGATAAATTTTCTTTTAGACATCAGGGTCAGGTGGTGCACGGTTGCCGTCAGCTCGAGTCTTGAGATGTTCCCTTAAGTGGGGTATCGAGCGCAACCCTTGTCCTATGTTACAAGTGTCATAGGAGACTGCCTCTGTATAGGGGGAGGAAGGCGGGGATGACGTCAAATCAGCGTGTCCTTTTGATATCCTGGGCCACACACATGATACAATGGCCGAGACAATGGGTTGCCAAACCGAAAGGTGGAGCTAATCCCATCAAACTCGGTCCCAGTTCGGATTGAGGGCTGCAATTCGCCCTCATGAAGTTGGAATCGCTAGTAATCGTGAATCAGCCATGTCACGGTGAATACGTTCTCAAGTCTTGTACTCACCGCCCGTCAAATCAGGGAAGTTGGTAGTACCCGAAGTCTCACTTCGCGTGGGCCTAAGGTAAGATCAGTGACCAGGATTAAGTCGTAACAAGGCATCGGTAGCGGAAGCTGTCGATGGATCACCTCCTTTCTATATATTTTTTATATATATGGGGTGTCGATACAGGTTGAGATATAGAATTCTTATCTCAACTCGTGGGTATTAATCTCATAGCCCTAAATAGAGATTTATGATGGTCCTATTGGACTATTTGAGACAACTACATAAGATTGCAAATAAATGAAAAGTTCCTTATTATTATGATAAGGAGTTTTTTAATATGATTTTAATAAAAAATACAATTCTTATTACACAAGATTCTAAACGTCAGATTATTAAAAACGGAGGATTGGTAATTGAAAAAGGATTAATCAAAGATATTGGATTGTCTGAAAAAATAGAAAAGAAATACAAGAAAGCATCTAAAAAGATTATTAATGGAAAAGGGAAAGTAGTTTTACCTGGATTAATAAATACTCATGGTCATTTAGCTATGACCTTATTACGTGGCTATGCTGATGACATGGGATTAGAAGAGTGGTGGGTAAAGCATGTTTATCCAATTGAATCAAAATTTGGAAAAAAAGAAGTTTATTGGGGTTCTTTGTTGGCCATGATAGAAATGATTAAATCAGGAACAACTTGTTTTTCAGATTTCTATTATTATAGTGATGAAGTTGGAAGAGCAACAGAAGAAATTGGTATGCGCGGATCTTTGGGTTGCGCAATTTTAGATGTTCCAACTTTTTATTATAAAACAACAGATGAAGCATTTAAACTTGCTCAAGATGTTATTGATAAATTTAAAAATAGTTCTTTAATTAAAGTTTCTTTAGCTCCTCATATGTTTCAGACAACTTCTTTGGATACATACATAAGAGCTAAAAAATTAGCTGATAAAAATAACTTATTTTTAACAACTCATACTTCAGAAACTAAATTAGAAGTTAATTTTTCTTTAAAGAAATATAAGAAACGTCCAATTGAGATTTTAGATAAGGCAGGCATTTTAGATGAACGTACTTTTTTAGCTCATTGTTGTTGGTTAGATAAGAAAGAAATAAAAATATTAGCTCAAACTAATTCTTCTGTTGTTCATTGTCCAATTTCAAATATGAAATTAGCTTCAGGAATAATGCCTTTGCCAGAAATGATTAATTCTGGAATAAATGTTGGATTAGGTACAGATAGCGCTTGTTCTAATAATAATCTAGATATGTTTGAAGAAATGAAAGTTGCTGCTTTGTTACATAAAATTAGTAATTTAGATCCAACTATAGTTAATGCTCAAACAGTTTTAGATATGGCAACTATTAATGGAGCCAAAGCATTAGGAATGGAAAAAGAAATTGGTTCTTTAGAAAAAGGAAAAAAAGCTGATCTTTCTATTATTGATTTTGAAAAATCTCATTTAATACCTCATCATAATCTTGTTTCTCATTTAGTTTATTCTGCTCAAGGAAGTGATGTGGAAACAGTTATTATTAATGGAAAGATTATTATGGAAAAAAGAATATTAAAAAAAGATTTAGAAGATAAAGTTTCAAAAGAAATTAAAAAACTTGTCTAATTTAACTTTTTTTGTTATTGTATTGATTAGGAAGGGCGTATAGCTCAGTTGGTTAGAGCGCGTCACTGATAATGACGAGGTCCTTGGTTCGAATCCAAGTACGCCCACATATTTATCCACAGGGCATCTGTGGATTTTTGTTTTTTTGTGTTATTATATAAATATAATAGAAATTAAACCTAACAATGAAAGGGGGTGAAAAAAATGGCGATTCAAACATGGACTGAGGTAGTAACAGCTTCTTTGCAATCACTTTGGACAGGATTTATGGATTTTTTACCAATCTTTCTTGGAGCAATTATTGTATTTATTATTGGTTGGATAATTGCTGTTCTATTGGGTAAATTAACAACTCAGATTGTTAGATCTTTGCGTATTGATCAAATATTGGAGAAGATAGGATTTAGAAAGAGTTTAGAAAAAGCTAATTTAAAACTAGATTCAGGAAATTTTTTTGGTGAACTAGTAAGATGGTTTTTCATTATCGTTTTCTTGATGGCTTCAACGGACATATTAGGATTATCAGAAGTAACTATTTTCCTAAAGACAGTTCTTCTTTACATCCCTCAATTAGTTGTTGCTGTTATCATCTTATTAATAGCAGTATTAGTTTCTAATTTCTTACAGAAACTAGTTAAGGCTAGCGTAGAGGCAGCAGGGTTAAAGTCTGCTAATTTCTTAGGTGCAGTAACTAAATGGTCTATTCTAGTATTTGCTTTTCTAGCTGCATTATTGCAATTAGGAATTGTTCCGTCTTTAATTCAAACTCTATTTACTGGTTTTGTAGCAGCTTTAACATTAGGAATAGGTCTATCTTTCGGTTTAGGTGGCAAAGAAAGCGCAGCTGAATTTCTAAATAATCTAAAAAAAGAAGTTAGAGATTAAAGATTTATTAAATATATAATATTTGAAAAGAATGGCTATTTTAGTCATTCTTTTTTATTAGGGTTGACAGTGTAATGTTCATAATATAATATAGATTATAGATATGAGAAAAATGAAAAGACTAATTCAAATAAAAAGCGGTTTTAATGACTGAGGGTTTTATTTTACTCTCTTAAATCTAGCCGCTTTCGAGCGGTCTTTTTAATTCAGATAGGATTGATCATTAATAATTAAATACTTTCCGTCAATTAATAAAATGTGTAAATAAGTTCAACTTTAATATTCAAAAAGTTGGAAGGATAGATATAAGTAAGAGCCTATGACGGATGCCTTGACATAAAGAGCCGATGAAGGACGTGGTGTGACTGCGATAAGCCTCGGGGAGGTGTCTAACAACCTTTGAACCGAGGATGTCCGAATGGGGAAACCCAGCATTGTAAAGCAATGTTATCCCAATTTTTTTTGGGAAGGGAACTTGGGGAAGTGAAACATCTCAGTACCCAAAGGAAAAGAAAAAAAGTTTCGCATTATTGCGAAACGCATTCTCTTAGTAGCGGCGAGCGAAAAGGGAATAGTCCAAACCTATTTTATATTTAGTTTACTAAACATTGATAGGGGTTGTAAGGTAATAACGTTTCAGAGCATTAGTTTTGAAGGAAGTTTATTAATATAAAGGTTGGTTAATCAAAGCTTGCTGGAAAGCAGCACCAAAGAGGGTAAAAGTCCCGTAGATGAAAATCCCTTTATGCTTCTAGTTATTATTCTTGAGTAGCGCGGGAGTAGACTATCCCGTGTGAATCCGGCAGTCCTACGCTGCCAAGACTAAATACTCTTTATGATCGATAGTGAACCAGTACCGTGAGGGAAAGGTGAAAAGTAGCCCTTTAAGGGCGGTGAAATAGAACCTGAAATCATAGGCTTACAAAGACTCGGAGTCCCGGTTTACCGGGATGACGGGGTGCTTTTTGCAGAACGAGCCAACGAGTGTATCTATGCGGCTTGTTTAAGTCCGTCCAGGACGAAGACATAGTGAAAGCGAGGGTTAATAGCCCGCCTGCTTTATTGCAGATTGTCGCTTGGATACGACCCGAAGCCAGAGCGAGCTAACCATGGCCAGGGTGAATCTGTTTTAAACGACAGAGGAGGCCCGAACCCACTAGACGTACAATTCTAGGGGATGAGCTGTGGTTCGAAGTGAAATGCTAATCGAGCCTGGTAATAGCTGGTTCTTCCCGAAATAGCTTTAGGGTTAGCCTCTCGTGAATGTTATAGGGGGTAGAGCACTGGATGGGATATGGATGGGTTCGTCCCGCCTATCTCAATCAAACTCCGAATACCTATAATTTATGCGAGGGAGTCAGACTGTGGGGGCTAAGCTCCATGGTCAAAAGGGAAACAGCCCAGATTGTAGTCTAAGGTCCCTAAATCAAACTAAGTGGGAAAGGAAGTGAAGTTTTTCTGACAGCTAGGAGGTTGGCTTAGAAGCAGCCATCCTTTAAAGAGTGCGTAACAGCTCACTAGTTCAGAGATTTTGCGCCGAAAATTTAACGGGGCTAAGTTTGATACCGAAGACACAGGCCTGTTGCTTTTAAGCAATGGGCGGTAGGGAAGCGTTCTTTGAGCATTGAAGCTAAATCGTGAGGTTTAGTGGAGTTCAAAGAAGTGAGAATGTTGGCATGAGTAACCACAAATCCGGTGAGATACCGGATCGCCGAAAGCCTAAGGTTTCCTTGGCAATGTATATCAGCCAAGGGTTAGGCGGGCCTTAGTTGCATGCATTTTTTTAGATGCATAGTAGCGATGGACAGACGGTTAATATTCCGTCCCTCCTGTATTTTTCGATGAGGGGACAAAGATTAGTAGTCGAAGCGGATTATTGGATTTCCGTCCGTGTGCTAAGGAGATAGATTTGGAAAATCCGGTCTATATTAACTCCAAGGTAAGCGGAAAGGTTTTGCTACGGCATTACCGATTTCGATGAGCAGTCTTTCAAGAAAAGCCTCTAAGGTTAGGAATACAGGATCCGTACCGTAAACCGACACAGGTAGGCAGGTCGAGTAGACCAAGGCGAACGGGTGATTCTTCGTGAAGGAACTCGGCAAAACAGCGGGTGTAACTTTGGGATAAACCCTGCCCATCTTTGATGGGCCACAGCAAAAGATTCCTGGCGACTGTTTATCAAAAACACAGCTCCCTGCTAACTCGCAAGAGGATGTATAGGGGGTGACGCCTGACCAATGCTAGAAGGTTAACAGTTGAGGTGATTATCCATTTATGGGTAATTGCTAAAGCTCGAAGCCCTAGTGAATGTCGGCCGTAACTATAACGGTCCTAAGGTGAAAATTTGTTGCCTTAGTAAAATTTAGCTATATGCTGGAATCCCTGGAGTATCTGGCAGTACTATGGTATAATGTTACCATAAATAAAATAACATTATGCAAAGTAAAAATCTGACCAGTGTATCTTCTAGAAAGAAGATGCCAGAAAATCAGCAGGAAAGACTAAAAAATATCGGATGGATAGTTGGTTATACAGATGGAGAAGGTTGTTTCTCCGTATCTATGTTTCGAAATAAAAAAACTAGATATGGTTGGCAAGTTTTTCCAGAATTTGTTGTTACGCAAGGAAAAAAAAGTTTAAATTCTTTAGAATTTATTCAAAAATTTTTCGGATGTGGCAAAATATTCATTAATAGAAGACGCGATAACCATAGAGAAGATATATATCGATATTGTGTAAGATCAATTAAAGATATAGATGAAAAAATCATTCCATTTTTCAGTGAAAATAGTTTAAGAACTGAAAAAAAGAAAGATTTTGAATTATTCGTAAAGATTATAAAATTAATGTTAAAACAAGAACATTATAATCTTAAAGGATTAAAGAAAGTTGCCAATTTAATCCAGAGAATGAATAGAAAGAAACCATCCAAGTTTTTAGAATCCTCAGAGACTACACGCTAAACCTTGAGATAATCAAGGAAGATATAGTCCGATCTATACAGCGATGTATAGAATTTCGTCTCGCAAGACGAATAGTAACAAAATGAGCGAAATTCCTTGGCACGTAATTTGTGTCCTGCACGAATGGCGTCACGACTGGGAAACTGTCTCCACGAAGAGCCCGGTGAAAATGCAGTGGGGGTGAAGATGCCTCCTACCTGCGGCAAGACGGAAAGACCCTAGGAGCTTTACTGCAAGTTCTCATTGATGTTTTGTTTTAAATGCATAGCATAGCGGGGAGGTTTTGAAACCTGACTTTCGGGTTGGGTGGAGCCGTCAGTGAAATACCCGTCTTTTAAAATAATACTTCTAATCTGCCTTTATGGTGGAAACAGTGGGTGCTGGGCAGTTTGAGTGGGGCGCTCGCCTTAACCTTTCTATTTTATTTCAGTATTATATAATCTTTTCCGTTACTTAGATTTATAAGAAGTTATGTGATAAAATGGAAACTGGGGCGTTTTGGCTGTATGCTGGAAACTCTGAGTATCTGAAACTACTAGGATTAATAATCCAGTGAAAATGTTTCAGTGCAGACAATCAGCAGGGAAGTCTTCATTAATTAATTAATGAATGACCCTTCAACGACTACACGCCAAACTCCATATTTATGGAGAAGATATAGTCTGATCTTTGTGGCGACATAAAGAATATCCTCACAAATTAAACAATTATGAACACAAAAGAGTTAAAAGAAAAAAAGAAAAAATTAAAACTTACAAAACGACAGAAAGAGATTGTAATAGGTTTGGTATTAGGAGATGGACATTTAGAAACACAGAATAATGGGAAAACATATAGATTAAAAGTAGAACAAAGTATCAATCACAAAGAATACGTAGATTGGTTATATGAAGAATTAAATGAATTTGTTAATACTATTCCTCGAAAAAGAGAAAAAAAAGGTTTTGGTAAGGAATTCATGACATATGAATTTAGTACTCTTTCTGTGGGAAATCTTAGATTTTTTGCTCAACAATTCTATGAAAAAGATAAAAGTAGAAAAATACCTCTTTTAATTAAGAGATGGTTAACGCCATTATCAATGGCAGTATGGTTTATGGATGATGGGCAAATGAAATCAAAAAAACATAGAGCATTATTAATTAATACTCAATGTTTTTCTAAAGTAAACTTAAAAAGGTTACAAAAAGCATTATGGGAAAAATTTGGTATCAAAACAAATTTTAAAAAAGAACCAACTGGTTGGAGATTATATCTATTATCAGAAACGGTTATGAAATTTGTTAATTTAATTGAACCATATATTGTTCCCTCTATGCGTAAGAAATTGGGGATTAACATAATTGCCTAAAAAGTAGCGGAGGCGCTTAAAGGTCGGCTAGACCCGGATGGAAATCGGGTTTGTCGTGTAAAGGCACAAGCCGGCTTTACTGCAAGACTGACATGTCGCGCAGTTGCGAAAGCAGAACTTAGTGAACCGACCGTAGGTTGTAGAACCGCGGAAGATTACCGGATAAAAGTTACCCTAGGGATAACAGGCTAATAGCGCCTAAGCGTCCACAGCGACGGCGCTGTTTGGCACCTCAATTAAACCGACAAACCGGGGTGCTGTGATAGTAATATCATACCAAAAAATTGGCTAATAACGATGAAATCCTTTTAATTTAGTGGTAATAATAAAATTAAAAAGGACAATATCGTGGGAAGTTAGTTATATAAAATAACTGACCCCGTAGAGACTGCAATGATAGTAGGTACTTCATAATGAAGATTTAAACTACTATAATACGCCAACTCCGTTTAATAAAACGGATGAAGATATAGTCCTTCCTATTAGTAATAATAGATTATAAACGATGTCGGCTCATCTTATCCTGGTGGTGAAGAAGCTACCAAGGGTTGGGCTGTTCGCCCATTAAAAAGGTACGCGAGCTGGGTTCAGACCGGCGTGAGCCAGGTTGGTCCCTATCTGCCGCAGGCGTTGATACTTGAGGGAATTTGTCCATTGTACGAGAGGATCCGGATGAACAAACCTCTGGTCTACCAGTTGTCCCGCCAGGGGCATCGCTGGGTAGCTAAGTTTGGAAGGGATAAGCGCTGAAAGCATCTAAGCGCGAAGCCCCTCCCGAGATTAAGTATCTTAGATTAGTAGAAGATGACTACTTTGATAGGCTCTAGGTGTAAGCACAGTAATGTGTTAAGCCGAGGAGTACTAATAAATCGTTTTATTTATCCTTCTAGCTTTTTGAATATTAATTTTTATGATTCAAGCCACTAATTTGGTGGTTATGCTGATGGTGTCCCACCTGTTCCCATTCCGAACACAGAAGTGAAATCCATCAAGGCCGATGATAGTGGTTTTACTGCGAAAGTAGGTAGCCGCCAATTTAGTGTCTTGAATCTTTATAATAAAAACCCTATACTATATATAGGGTTTTTATTATTCTATTATGACAAAAAGAAACATTAAACAAATAATTATCGCTTTAATATTCTTTTCTATATTATTTGCTCTCGTATTTTTAATTTATTCTATTTTTATTAAACCAGATCCTTCTTGTAATGATGGTATTAAAAATCAAGAAGAAGAGGAAATTGATTGCGGTGGACCATGTTTGCCTTGCGAATTGATTCATATTAACAATATAGAAATTTTGTCTATTAAAGTTATTCCATCTCAAGATTGTTTTTATGATTTAGTTGCTCAAATAAAGAATCCTAATCAGAATTATGGAAGTGGTAATATATCTTATAAATTTGAACTTTATGATACTCAAGATAATTTAATATCTGAATATCCTGGATCAACTTATATCTTGCCTAATCAAACAAAATATATTCTTAAAATTAAAGCCGAGAGTGATATTCCTGTTAAACAAATTAAGTTTTCTTTTATAAGCGTTGAATGGGAAAAACTAGAAGATTATCAACCGCCTAAATTAGGTGTTCAACAAAAAGAATATCGTCTTTTAGGAGATCAAGAACCTGGATTTTCTCAAGCAAGAGCAATTTTAATTAATAAAACTAATTTTGATTTTGATAAAATAGATATTGATATTTTATTATTTGATTCTTATGATCGTTTAGTAGGTATTAACACTAATGAAATAAGAACTTTTTTAGCTGACGAAGAACGTGATTTTATTTCTATTTGGTTCGATACCATAGATGGAGAAGTCGCTTCTTTTAAAATTGAAGTTGAAACAAATATTTTTAATTTAGATAATTATTTAAGCGGAATAAGAGACACAGAAAGATTTCAAGAATACTAGAATAAAATTTTTAATTTTTAATCTTTATGTATTCTCATCTACGAAAACTTGATTGGAAATTAATTTTCATTGTCTTACTTTTATCTGGAGTAGGGCTTTTAACTATTTATGGAATTGGTTCTTCTGAATCAGTGTTTTCTTTTAAAAAACAATTATCTTTTTTAGGTCTTGGTTTAATATTAATGCTTGGATTGAGTTTTTTTGATTATAGAATTTTTAAAAATTATTCTTATGTTTTGTTTATCTTATATCTGTTTTCTCTGTCTTCTTTAATTTTTGTTTTATTTTCTCAAGACATTAAAGGAGCTTCTAGTTGGTTTAGCTTGGGTTATGTAAACTTTGAACCTACGGAATTTGTTAAAATAATAGTTATTCTTTTTTTAGCTAAATATTTTTCTTTACGTCATATTGAACTTTATAGAATTAGACATTTGCTTATCTCTGGTTCTTATGTAGCATTACTTATCGCAATGGTTCTTATACAACCTGATTTTGGTTCTGCTATAGTTTTATTAAGCATTTGGTTTGGTATGGTTGTAATATCTGGTATTAAAATACGTCATTTAGGTATTCTTTTTTTAATTATGGTTTTGCTTTTAGTCGGGAGTTGGTTCTTAATCTTAAAAGATTATCAAAAACAAAGAGTTCTTACTTTTTTAAATCCACAAGAAGATCCCTATGGTGGGGGATATCATATTAGTCAGTCATTGATTGCTGTTGGCTCAGGTGGTCTATTTGGTCAGGGAGTAGGTGATAATTCACAAGCTGGTCTTAAGTTTTTACCAGAACAACATACTGACTTTATTTTCGCTACATTAGCTGAACAAAGAGGATTGATTGGAGTCTCTTTCTTGTTGCTTTGTTTCATAGGATTGTTTTGGAGAATTATTAAAATTGCTTTAGTTTCTTCTAATAATTTTTCTCGTCTTTTTGTTTCTGGTTTAGCAATAATGATTTTTGTTCAGATAGTAATTAATATTGGAATGAATGTAGCTGTATTACCAATCACTGGACTTACATTGCCTTTGGTTAGTTATGGTGGTAGTAGTTTGATTAGTATATTTTTAGCTCTTGGTATAATGCAAAGTATTAAAGCAAGAAGTTAATATTTAATTAGGAGTAATAAAAAAACCCGTGATATAATTCACGGGTTTTTTTATTATTAAAACTCTTATTAGAATAAATCTATTTTTCTTATAGTTTGTTTAGTTCTGCTTTGTTCTATTCTTCTAAGGAATCCCTCTATCTGATCTAATCGATACATACGATAGTTATTAATTGGATTACGATAAGGTTTTAATATTCCCTTCTTATCCCAATTTCTTAAGGTTAGGGGAGTTACATGGATAAGTTTTGATGCTTCTTTAATAGTAAGGTATCTCATAGTTTTAGTTTATTGATATTAAGGTTTTATAATGTTTATATATCTTTATGTATCTTATATTAATTATTTTATCTCTTTTCTATACTATGTGTCAAGTAAGCAATTGTGGATAAATAGATCTTAAAAATCACATTTAACTTCATGAATTAGAAGCTCGCATTCAGATTTTTTTGAACGCTTTACCCTAAAGGGCTCCGACGCGCTTCAAAAAGAATCTAAATTGCTCGCTTCTATTTAAAAAAATTTAACGCACGACTTTTTTGTTTATTTATGGATTAAATTAGGACGATGCTTATGGGTTAATTAATTTAATTTTAAGAAATAAAAATTTTATCATTGTGGATAACTTTATATTTATGATCATGATATTAAAATTCAATTATCCTTATCCGATAAATAAAATGTAGTTTTTGGCTTATTTAAGCCAAAGAAAAGCGTTTAAATAATATCGGATATATTGCTTTTTATAGTATCCGATATTATCGGATAGACCGCTTGACATGTCCTTAGGCTAAAGACTATAATAGGACTACAACACGATATCAATAGTTACTGCGCAGGTAACCGATAATTCTATAACAAAAGGATTTATTTTGGTTTACCTGCGTTTTTGTTTTTATGGTTTGTTACACAATAACACAATGCATTTCTCAAGACATAAGTTTAACCTTATTGGTATTAGCTTTGTCTGCTCCAGTCATAGCTTTATTGATCTGGAAAAGAGAGCTATTCAAGATGTTTAAGTAATTTTTATGACCGAAAAGAAGAACTATAGTAATAAAATATATATTTCCTTAGCTGAAGCAAGTAAGCTCTGTGATTATTCACAAGAGTATTTGAGTTTACGCGCGCGTCATGGAAAGCTTAAAGCAATTAAGCAAGGACGTAACTGGGTAACAACCAAAGAATGGTTAAATGGATATATCAAAAATTTCAATGGGGAAGACGTATCAGAAGTAGAAAAAAAGATTGTAAAGAGAATAGTTACAGAAAAGAAAAAAAGTAAAAATATTTTTAAAGTACCATTGTCTGATTTGGTTAAACCAGTTTTTTATTTTATTTACTCTTTTGTATCTGATATTTCTGGGATTCTTTTAGAGTCTATAAAAAGCATTAGACAAGGATTGGTTCTATCTATTAATATTCTGTTTATTGCATTAAGCGGACTTCTAAAACTTTTAGATGATGGTTTTGATTTAATTAAGCTATCAATATCTAAAATAGATATAATTAGCCAACCAATCGATAGGGGGTTGGCTTTTATTGATAAAGCATACTCTGGTTTTAAAATTCCAAAAGTTAAAATTAATAATATATACAGTTCTTTAAGGGTTGTTAGTATAATTTTAATTTGCTCATTAGTTATCGGTATCTTTTTTACTTTTAGCCAAGGAGCAAGAGCTTCTTTAGCCAATTGGAAAGATAAGTCTTTTGAAGCCATATTCTACGCAGGAGAGAGTATGGCTGATTTTGTTTTTAAACAAAGTCGTAATACTTTTAGTTTGATTGATTCTGCTCAAGAAGCAGTTGGCAATGTAAGTAAAATATCAAGTGAAGCATTAAGCCATACTCCTCAGTTAATTGAAGAAACAACACAAGGCATTGAAAAAATTTCAAACCAAATAGTTTCATCAACACAAAGCACACAAAAAGAAATTAGAAATACAGTTCCAAGATTTACTCAAGAATTTATTCAAAATACAAGAAGTTTTGGAGAAAATTTTGGAATTGTATTTTTAAATATTCCTAAGTCAGTAATTGTATTTGCTAAAGATTCTATTAAAAAATCTATTAATAATTTTAATGAGCTAAGTCAGAAAAATGAATATGTTAAAAAGAGGTTAAAATACAATATAGTTCAGTTACCGCAAATAACCAAGGAATTATACTCTGAGGCTATATCCTATCCGATATCGGATAAGATTTATCCGATATATGGGATAGGAGATCAAACAGTAAATATGATTGTAAAATCATTAGAAAATACTCCAAGTTTATTACAGGAGAATTTTTCGTCTATAGGAGCTTCTCTAAAGATTTCTTCTCTTTCTTCTATTCAAGAAATAAAAGAATGGGGAAGAAATAAATCATTTGAGATAAAAACTTTTGCATATAATTTGCCTAATTTGATAGATCAAACGATAGATAATAAGATAAATCAAACATCTCAGAAATTATCAAATCTTAAACAATCTTTCAAATCATTAGTAGCAATAGAAATAGAATTAGAAGAATTAGAAGAAACTAAAAAATATGTAGGAGAGATTATTAAAATTACTGAGGATAAACTAATTTTTGAAATGGATAGAGGACTTATTGAATTTGTAGATAATAAAGATAATGTTACAGCAAATATTTTTGATAATGTTAATGCTCTTATTTCTAAAACTGGACAAGGATATGATATAGCGAAAAATAAACTTGGAAATGCATATATCAAAGTAGCTGAATTTTTAATTCCTGGATATTCTTTAGATTGGTATCTAACAGATTTTTCCATTAGACGAGGAAAAACGATTGTAGTTGAAGAAACAGTTATTAAGGGAACACCTGTTACTCAAATAAGAGAAGAGATAACACAAGTCATTCAGCAAGTTGATCTAACTGAAGTCAATAATAAGATTTCTCAATTAGGTTCAGAAATAACTACATTAAAATCTAAAATAAGTTCAAAAATAGATTACACTGTTCCGTCTTATGCTCCAGT
>Ga0222640_1000155_pt1 | contig 22121 bp, 34 predicted proteins | sample AntAcemetagen187_FD_181144 | JGI IMG/M metagenome (GOLD analysis project Ga0222640, IMG submission 181144) | Saline water microbial communities from Ace Lake, Antarctica - #187 | ecosystem: Environmental > Aquatic > Non-marine Saline and Alkaline > Saline | place: Antarctica: Ace Lake... | reverse complement strand
ATAAATCCACAGTTCCAAGCTGTATTGGGTATGTTTGCCGGAAAGAAGATGTCTGACGCAGATAAAGCAGCAGCTACAGCAGCGCTGAAATCATACGAGGGCTGGCTGAGAAAACAAGTGCCTGCCGAAGATAAGAAAGCAGCCTTGATCGTGCCGACCAGAGAAGACGCCATGAAGTATGTTGAAATGTACAAAGGTGACAAGGAAAGAATCAAGCAGGCTATGATTAATGACGGTTTCGATCCCGCGACACTTTAGGAGAAAGAATGGGAATACTTGACGATGTATTGAAAGAACAGGCGGGGGCATACTCTTTAACTAAGTTTCCTGAACCTGATAAAGCGAAACAGAAAAAGGGTTTACTAGATGAAATTCTAGGAGAACAGACACCAGAGCCAATTACCACAAAGGAGCCAGCGAAAGCCGAGGCTCCTTCTGGCCTTTTGGATGAAATCCTGCTCACGCCAGAAATAAAACCTGACATTGTAAAAGCAGAAAAAATTGACCAGCCTGTTCCAGAACAGGAAAAATTACAGGCTGCAAAGGCTCCCTGGTTTCCTGATATCGTCAGCAGGCTTAAATACGGAGAACTCGGACAGACTTCTATTATTGGATCAGCAGTTAAAAAAGGTCTGCTTGATCGCCCCACTGAATCGCTTGGTGGTGCTGCACAGATGGCTGGAGAATTCACAGGGCTTAAATCTCTGGCAAGCGCTGGTAAAAGTCTGGCTGAATACGAGCGTCAGGTTATGGCTGACGAAATGCCTGTAGGGATCACTCCTGCACAGGCTGAGTGGGCTGAAATAATTTCCAGTGTGTCGAACAACGTAGGCAGTTTGGTTCTCGGTGGCGCCGTTACTAAGTCTCTTGGCGTGACAAAGGGGCTTGCGCAGCAGCTCTACATGCTTACTCCTATGGGAGCGCAGGTGATCGGTAAGACATACAACGAGGCCAGGGAAAAAGACCTGAGTCCGGTTATGTCAGCTGTCACAGCAGGCGGCCACGCGATCATGGAAGTGGGACCAGAAATGATCACCCTGGGTGGATGGATCAAGCACATGAATAAACCTGGAGTCAAAAAGGTATTTAATCTTATCGTTCCAGAGGTTGTAACTGAGCTTATGACGACCACCGGTAACGCCATGATAGACAAGAGAACTGGCTTGCGTGGAGATATGACTTGGGTTGATTTTGCGAATGATGTTGAGCAGACAATTAGAACTGTCCCTGCACATACGCTCCTGATGGGTGCTGTTACTTCACAGCTTCCGAGAGTTGAGCGAACACTAGACAGAGCCCGGAGAGCGCTTCCTAAAGATGCGACAACCGAACAAGTGCTGGAAGCTCTGCGGAAACAAGAATTATCTCAAGACGAATTGGAGCTGATCGAGGCATACGATAGGTCGGATGGATTCACAAAGTCAGCATCAGAAACGATCAACGAGAATCCTGACGCAGCAAAGTACATTGATCCCGACGCTTTGGCGGATCATGTTACTGGCGCCAAAGACAAACAGGAACAAGAAACAGAAGCAGAAACACCTGATCCTGAAACAATGGAAACTTCGGATCTGGAAACAGCCCTCGTGCAGAAACATGGCCTTGATGTATTCGACCGGCTGAAAAACATCGCAACTAAGAACAATGTGCCTGACGAGCAATGGAAACAGGGCTTAAAAGAATTGCTGTTCCCAACGCATGAAGCTGTCCCTGTGACAGACGATTGGGTTGCGCCTAAGTTAAAGACAGGCGCGGAAGCTGAAACAGGTGTAACTGTTACAGAGCAAAAGCCTGTTCAGGCAGAGGTAACAACACCAGAACGCCGCGTGAAAGACTTAGAGTCCAGGGTGACTCCGACCGTTTGGGCGAAATTTAGAAGAGACAAAACGCTATCATCGGAAACTATTGACGAGGCTGTAAATACAGGATCAGCTGACGATATTGTAACAATAGCACTCATTGAAACGATTGAGGATTCAATGCGATCCGGTAAAGAGTTAACCGACAAACAGAAGGAAGCGATTAAATTCATAGACGCGTTAGAAGCCGCTGATCCTGATGACAGAATGCAGACAGACGAGGAAATAACAGCGGATGTCCATGTTCCTGAGGTTTTATGGAAGACAGACGCAGAGGACGCGGAGATCGCAGCCAAAGCAACGCTGGCGAAAGCTGCAGACGACAAAATAGCAACAGCCAGGGGAGAAGAAACAGAAGGGCAAGCGATTGCCAGGAAACAAGGTGTTAAACTTGATATTGTTACTCCGAAAGAATTGAGCGTTGACGCTGAGTTTTTTCAGTTCAGAGAGGAAGGAGAAGAAGCGCAAGGAAAAAGTCTCAAGGACAAGGAGTTTGATCCTGAACAACTTGGGGTCTTGGATGTATGGTATGAACCGAGTTCAGGAAAGACTTGGGTTGTGAATGGCCATAACAGGTTTGACAAGATCGAGGCTGTACAATATCCAATAGTTCCTGTCAGATACATACAAGCGCAGACGAGAGAGTCAGCTAGGGCGATAGGGGCGATAAGAAACATAGGACAGGGTTCCGGAACAGAAATGGATACAGCCTTGTTTTTAAAAGAGACTAAACGGCGTTCTCCGGAACAGTACGAAACAGCTCTGAGAAAGATCCCTACAACAAAGGCGGTTGTCAAAAGAGGTATAGCGCTTTCTCATCTACCAAACGAGCTTCTTACAGACATTAGAATAGGTGCTCTTGATAAAGATCTGGGTGTGATCATGGGTGAGAAGCTTAAAACAGAATCAGAGATGAGAGCGGTTGCAAAGGCTATTGAAAGAAAAGGGGCTTTTGCGAGCAAAGCGTGGCTTGAAGAATACATAAGGTTTAGAGACATGGCTCCTACTGTCAAGGAAGAGCAAACAGGGATTGGACTGTTTGGTCCAGAGTTGCAAGAGAGAAAGATATTTGACGAAATGGTAGACGTTTCCACCCAGGTGCAAAACATCTTGGGGAGCGATAAGAAACTTGCGATCATAGCCAAAAGAGCTGCAATGGCAGAATCGAAAGGTGTAGCGCAAGTTGACGCTGACAAAGCGAGAGAGCTTGTCAAGATCGCTAAAGAAAATCTCGAAGTGTATAAAGCCCTATCAAATAAGAAAGGGAACCCGATATCAGACGTATTGAAATTAGCAGCCGTCGAGGTGACGCAAGGGGGTGACAAGAATGTCGCAGCAAACAAAGCAGCAGCAATCATTTTACGACATCTGGACGAATTTACCAGACGAGGAAAAGACAAGGATCATAAAGGACGAACTGGCACTAAAACAACCTCCAAAAAGGGACAGGCAGCGTACAAAGCCGGAGAATCCTTCTACACCGAAGCAGTAAACCAGGGCGAGTATGAAAAGCGTGTAAAGTCTTCTCTTTCATTCCCCATACAAGAAATGGTGGAGTTTGCCCGTAGGCTGATGGGTAAGGTTCCAACCGTTAAAAGCGCCAGATCGTTTATCAAATTCAACGACCGGAAGCTTATAGCTAATCTCGTCAAAAAGATTATGAAGAAACATAGCGCAGCCGTTGGAGCAGTCAGAAACGGCGACGAAAAAGCAATGGATAATCTCACCACCGAAATCATTGATTTAATGAGATCAAACAGCGTATTCAATGACAACGACATCAGCCTTGTTCTGGGTAATCTGGGAAGCAAGAGAGCGATCAAGGATATTCTGGAACAGGCATATCTTAGGGGTAAACCTCTTGGAATATTCCAGCATCCTAAATCTACAACCGAACCAATCGAACCTGGGGAAGCCTGGCCAGCTTCTTTGATCTTCCGTTCAGATGTCGCAAGAAACCCTGAAATGGCAGCCAAGATGATCTCGCACGAAATAGGTCACGCTAGAGACTTCGGATACAAAGGCGCAATGGGTGGCAAGGGATTGCTCGGAAAGATTATGAATCTCCAGGAGCACATGGAAGATTCTATGCCGTCATTCCCAGGCGCACCGGGAAAGATCACGCAAGCAGAACGCAACGAATGGGCTGAAACAGCGGAGAAGGAAGCGAAAGAAAGAGCAAAGCTGATGCCTGAGATCCTCGAGGAAATAATTACAGAGGAACCTATTTACTCTGAACTCGGAATTACAGCCGAGGATATCTTGGAGATCTGGAACGGAATTAACTCAGAGGTTAACCCTGAATTATACGACTTCATCCAGCGGGCAGGCAGAACAGACAAGGTTGCGATTGTAAAGCAAGCCATGAAAGGCATTGTCGATGCGTCTCTGCAAAGGTTTGGCGGAAAGATTGTTGGAACTAAGATAGTCAGGGAAATCAAGGTAACAAAGGTAACTGCAGCTGTTATAAAAGAATGGGCTAAAAATGCTCTCAAAAATAAGATAGCCGAGGAAATGGAAGCCAGGCAACTGATCGAAGCAAGTGTAATCAGAGAAGAATTGATCAACCTATCAACATGGTGGACACCTTTCGACCCTACAGCTAACCCTGAATACACAGCGTACAGATACAAAGCCGAGGAATTGTACGCTGAAATGTTTTCGGTCTTTATGAATGACCCCGCAGAGTTCCAGAAACGAGCGCCTGTGGCATTCCGCGCAGTGACCAACTGGTTCGGTCAGGAAAAGATTGTTCAAGACCTGTACGAGGAAATACGCGACGAGATAAGCCAGGGTCCAGAGCATCTGCAAGATCGCAGAACCAAAGAGGCTATCGATAAGTACAAGGAAGCGTCAGAGAAGTACAACAAGACCAGGGAAGATCAGAGGGACAAGGTTCTGGATTTCAAAACCATGTTTGTTGACTCCAATTCTCCGTACTACGCTTGGGAAAAAAAACACGGCGTAAAAAGCGCCAGGGTACGCAATGCGCTGGAAAGGATTTCTTATGCTACGTCAAGCGTAGAAGGATATCTTAAGCGCGGTTTACTTAGGGCTCGTCGCTTTATGTTTTCTAAAAACGTAGGGTTCGACGAGGTGGGACACTACACAGCCATGAACAGGATCATTCAGGAACGCTCTGAAATATTTAACTTCCAGGGAGAGAACCTGGAATCAGCCACAGCGTACATGAACAATTTAGATCCGAAGAAAAAGAAGCTTCTCGAAGCGGCAGCAATAGCTATTTGGGATGCTCACAACGATTTTGTTGTTCCACTTCTGGAATCAAGCGGGATGTTCTCCGCTGAACTCATGGACGCGATCAGGGACAGGAAGCAGTATGTTACTTTCAATCCTATTCGGAAAATCGAAGCCAAGAATGCCATCGGCTCAATTGGTCCTACTATAGCCGGTCAGATCGGTGATGTTGATTACATTATGAACCCGATTGAAGCAATGATTCTCAAAGACATTTCTTTAATCAGGCACGTTAAAGTAAACAACGGAAAAAAAGCGATGCTCGCGTTCATGCGGAAAGTCTCTCCTGCGGATGCCAGAAAATCAAAGATGGTATTTGATGGTGACAAAATGGTTGTTCAGGATACTCGCGAAGCAGGGTTCAAAACAATCCGGATCATGCAACACGGGAAAGTTGTCGGATATGATATCCCTATTCAGATTGCTGAAATGTTTGAGCGCAATCCAGGGATCATGGACACCTTGGACAATGTCGTCGGCTGGGTGAACGAATGGTTCAGGAAATCTTTTACAGAATTAAGAACTGGATTTCACATGACGAACTTAAACAGAGATGTCAGAACAGCTTACAAAAACCTTCCCAGGGGAACAGCCAGGATAAAAGCGTTTGGATTGTTGAAAAGTTTTATCAAAGCGCTACCTATCGAAACTAGGGATTTCCTGAACTTAGAAGATGATTACCTGAATTATATGCTGCAGGAAGATCAGCTGATTAGCGTTGCAGACGACAGAGGATTAACAACAGACGACCGTGTGCACGAACGGATGCTTTACAGGTATCAGTTATCCGAGAAACGCTGGGGAAACATGATTACAAGACCTATCAGACACGGACTGCAGCTAATCGGGGATGTAGGCAGAGCAGCTGAAAGAATTACAAAGGTGGCGGGGAGCCTGTACCTGGACGAGTACACGGACCTGACTCAAGACGAAAAGTCTGTCATTATAAGATCGAGGGTGGGCTCGCCAGCTTTCAGGAATAACGGCAAACTAAAACTCCTGAACATTGTCACGCTGTTCTCGAATCCGATGATCCAAGGAACCAGGGCGTCAATAGAATCGTTCAAGTCCAATCCCGCAGAGTACACAGCTAACACGGTCCTTCAGAACATCATTCCTAAGACGATCATGTTTTTCATTGCCAAAGGGCTCATGTCTAAATATTTTGGTTGGGACGACGAACCGGAAGAAATCATGCGCAAGGTCAGCGAGTACAACAAGACGAACTATACAATCATTCCTTTGGGATTGACTGACACCGGTAAGGCAGTTGTGTTCAGGCTTCCAGAAGATGAAGCAGGACGTTTTATTGGTGGAGTTTATTGGAAAGCCTTGAACGGACTGTATGAAAACAATCCAGGTGCATTTGAACAGGTTTTTGATTTCACAGGTGGTCAGCTTCCTTCCATGAATCCTATGCTTGAAATAATGTCAGCTTCCTGGACTTATACCAAAGGTGAGAATCCAAGAGATTGGTTCAGGAACAGGCAAGTGATCCCGCGAGATCTGTTCGAGGCTGATGATCCAAGAAAGAAAGAATACTTTATGAAGCACATCTGGAATAAAAGCCCTGCCAGCCTCCTGCACACGTTCAACACGGAGAGCATAGGAGAAATCAAAGGACAGCTTGAAAAGTTTTTAGACACTCCAGGAATAGCTGACACGCTCGGACGGTTCCTTGTTGTAACTGATAGGGGAGAGTACGAACATTACAGACGAATCAGCGGCGCGGTCGCGAAGACGGAAGCGCAGATCCGCGTCGATACCGATGAAACAATCGACAAACTGTACAAGAATGATGCTGTCACCACAAAGGAATTAGCGCTCTTGAAAGTCAGATACATGAACAGCCCTGGAAGTTTTGTCAGGAAAATGTACACACTGAGAGCCAGGAGATCAGGTAATGCGTTCATAAAAGCTTTTGTGTCTGCAAAGTCACAGGCGCAGAAGAAAGCGATCTTTGACGAATATATAAGACTTACTAAAAAGGGAGACTAGAACAATGCCAGACTGCAACAAACACGATCAGCTGGAGGAAAGAGTGAGAAATAATGAAGGCGACATCAGAGAGATCCAAACGAATTTCAAGCACTTACCTGCGGACATGAAGGATGCTGTAGAAGAAGGGATGAAAGCGCACAGGGTATCTATGCCAGAATCAGACGTTCCCGGTTCCAAGCGCAGATCTTCCGATGCGGATAAATGGTATAAAAGTCAGACTGCTCTTTTGACTTTTATGATGGCGGTGATTACACTTATTGGAAAGCTTCTCGACAAGCTTTAATCAGGAGGTATCGTAATGCACATCGGACGTTGGATCGCAAGCAAAATACTCCCAGACAAGCTCGAACACGCACTGTTTGAGAAACTGCCTGACGAAGCACAGGAATGGTTGTCACTGTTCTTGATTATCAAAGCAGCTGGAACAAAGTACAAAGGACCGGGCGCGGAATGGCTGAAAGCCACTGACGTGCTTTTAGAACTGGCTAAGAAAGACGCCGCCGAGATCACTCCCAATTGGGACGCAGACGACAAAGCTATTGCCTACATAGACGAGAAGCTGGACGGACTGAGAAAAGAACTCACGGCCTAACTATTCAAGACCAGTAGTAAAGAAAAAAGAGCCCCTTATGAGGAGGCTCTTTTTTTTCATGTTCAACGATACTTAACAGGGATCAGGAAAAGGTTTGCGTGCCATAGAGAGCTATAAGATATGCATCTATAAGACCTTCAAGTTTGCCTTTTGCACGAGTCTCAAAGATCAGCTCTGGATCTAAGTTAAGATCGTGTGTGAACAATCTGTAAGACTTTTTCTTTGAAGGAATTCCTCCGGGTTGTCCTTTATGCATAACTGCTGTCCAGGTGCGAGGGGACACTGTTCGTACTTCAAGACCCATTCCGTACAACAATCCTCTTATTACTCCCCAGTTTCTGCCTTGGGTCATGTAACTGCCTTTGCCTCCTTTTGAACCAGGAAAAGGCATCGGGAGCCCTTCCATGAATACAACTGCTTTTTGTCTTTCGTCAGCAAGACGTTCGATAATGTGAACGAGTTTTTTTAAGTCAATCTCTTTTCCTATGCTCGGAAAACCAGCGTGGCTTCCGACGTATGTGCCTTGCTTTGTAATAGCCACAAGTGCGCCTGTCGTAATGCCAGGGTCAATCCCTATGTAAATCATTCCTGCTCCTGGATCTTCTCAAACGCTCCGGACTCAGCGAGGTACTGTTCCATCTGTTCCGCACTCCCGAAATCAGCATTCGGAACCTTCTTGCCAGCAACGCCGTGCAATTCCATGTAACGCAGAATGATGTTTTCTCCGTCCTGTTGCCACCCCAGCTCTTTATGTGTTGCCTTTGATCTCCAACCTGTCCGGGTTACAGGTGCTTGCTGTGGCTCTGTCTTGGGTTTGTCTTTCTCAGGTGGTGGTTTTCCCAGTCCGGGATCGCCGTCAGTCTTGTCTGTTCCTGTTTCATCTGTCACAGCGTCCTCTACGCCATCTTTCCAGGGTTCTTTGTCAGGATCATCAAGGGTAACTGTTTTATCTACGGTCTTCAGATCATCGACACTGCCGATGGGTGTTTCCTCATGCTCAGCCAGCCTGACAAACTCCTCAGACAAAGGCAGGCGCTTTGAGAATCTTCTGATAACAGTCTTTTTCCTCATTTCAGGATCATGCTTTACCCAAATTGTCTCAGCTTTGTTTTTCGCGTATGAGTAGTTGGCTGACGCATCCCTGATCGCCTCGAGCTCGTCAGACCACATCCACTCAAAGTCACTGTTCTTGTCTTTGAACACACACACAGCATACGTGGCGATGATCTTTTCCCCGCGCTCGCTCATTGGCATAGGCGTATGCTCAATGGTTCTGTCCAGTCCTTCCCGGTAAACATAGTGTTCATTCTCGTAGATGTTAACAGCGACCAGTTGGGACACTTCTCCGGATCGTCTGGCGAGTTTGATCATGCCCTTGTAATCCACTATGACTGTTATCTTCCCCCCAAATGGAACCAGATGCGCGTCCCTGCCATTCGGCTCAACTCCCAACTCAGAACACTGTACGCAGGTGTTGAACAGCGTCAGTGTGCTACATTCTCCAAGTTTGGGGTTTTTAGTAAGCGCAGTGAGAAAGATCCTGGTCATGCGATCCGCTTTCATGTGAGAGGGGAGAGCCTTGCTTATCTGTCCCTGGTATTCCGTGAAGAAGCTATTTACAGTGGTTTGGCTTGCCGCCATCGTTGCCATTGCGGATACGTTCTTTTTAGGTTCTGGACTCAATTCAACCCCCTCTTAGCTGCTTTCTTTTTAGCTGCTTTCTTTGGCGCTAGGAGAGGCGGTTTAGGGGCACCCACGGGCTTTGGTGGGTTAAAAAGAGTGATAACCCATTTAGCCATCTTCTCCAGGCAGTCCGCACAGAAATCAAAAGCCACGCCCTTTATCGTCAGCCGGACCACAGGTATTTCTGTGTGTCCATCAAACTTCTTTTTACATGCATCACAGTAAACTATATTCAATTTGTCCTCCTACATTCCTTCAAACATTTGGTCCATAGCAGCTTCGTAAACACTCTTGTGCAGATCCTCCGGGAAATCTTTGAGGTTGTTTTTCTTCCACGCTGGGAAGTACTTCTCAAAATCCCTTTTTAACCCCTTGTCGGAAAAGTCTTTCCAAGCTTTCTTTCCGAGGGTTTTCGTCTGTTTCTCCAGTTTGTCCTTCTCCGCTTTCGTTCTCTCCATCGTCGTCGCCTCCTGTTAATTCTTCTGCCAGTTTTTCCGCATCACTTATCACAGGGTTTCCATGACCATCCACCAGGGTTTTGTCTGGCAGGACGATTCTCATTTCATCCGCTGGTTGCTGCTCTACTTCCATTGTATCAACCCCTCCATTCAAAACTTTTATCACTTCCAGCGGGTCCGCGTTGGCATTCTTTGCAAAAGCCAAGATGATCCCAAGCAGTTCGCTCAACACCACATTGTTATCGCCCTCAAGCCTGATCTTACCATCTTTCGACACTATCATCGATCCTCCTTTGATATCCCGGTCTGCCGATCTTCTCCCAGGAATCCGGGTAACTTTCCCAGCTATCGCTTACCGTACACTCGGCAAATTTCTGCAGCGCATCTTCACAGTCTGCAAACCCGTCCTGTAAGTCTTTATCTTCCAGTGTATAAAAGGCGACCTCACAGCGAGAATCCTTCTCTTGGGATATGATTCTACCTTGGCGTTTCCAGCGTGTGACATACACAAACTCCTGTAATTCTTCATCCCAGACAGGCTCTACTGTTTCGGCTTTGATAAACTTGTTCAGTCCCCGAAAGTACCAAGCTAACTGAAAATGGTATCCTCTCCAGCCAATCTCTTTGTTAAAATCCTTCTTCCTTGCGTTGTCACAGGTTTTCAGATCAGCGATGATTACAAACCCCTCCACGAAAGCCAGAATGTCTGGGCGGGCTGCACACAGGAATTTAACTGCGACGCCTGCAACTGTAACCCACTCTTCCCAGACGATTGTGACTTCTTTATATGCTTTGTCGAACAAATCCAGCCAGGACTGTTTTGAATCCAGCACAGCCGACATTCTGTACATGAGTTTTTGTTCGTCGCTTGATATGACTGTTAGATGCGGATACTCGCCTTTTATTTGTCGGATCCACTTCGAGCCATCAGCACCAGAAAATGGATTCACCTGAAAAAGATCATGGAAGTTATCAGGCTGCAGTTTAAGCGCATGATAGCCTGACCCGAATTTCATCGCAGCAGTGCGAATTCCCGTATGTGTTGTGCTTGTCTTGTCGTGACAGCGCCATAATTTAGTTCTGCGCACGGTGTCGCTTGAATGATATTCATGATCCGGCATATTTAAGTAGATGCCGGGGACAAGTATCATCCCCGGCGTGTATTCAACTGGCTTCATTCTTTTTTAGCCTTGTCTTTAGCGGCTGCTTCCTTGGCTGCTTTCTTTTTAGCTGCTTTCTTGTCGTTGTACACCTTGACAGCTTTTCTCACTTCGTCAACGTGCAGGGCTGCTGCTTCTGCGAGCTCTGCCAGTCCTTCGATATGATCTTCTGGTTTGACCGTTATCCAATCACATGACCAGAATTCCCAGCCTTCCTCAGCAAACTTCGCTACAAACTGATCAGGGTTAAGGAAATCTCCTTCATCTGAAAGAAAGAAGAATCCTTTTTTTCTGACTTCCTCGATCTGCTGCTTGACGATCTCGCTGTCCAGCATAAGTTGACCAGGGGCTTCCTCGTCGCTTGCTGCGGCGGCGCTGTCGAGCATCCTCGCAACGATCTTTGTAGTGATTTTCTGCCCGTATTCAAATTCAAATTGCGCTACATCAATCCTGAATCTTGCGAAGAATTCAGCAGCCATCTTGTCTTTAAGCATGTTGTCGAAATCCTTGCGTCGGATGAATGTAGCCTGTGTCTGATGCAAGCTCGACACCCTTTCGCCGGCCTGATACTTTTCCTCAATCGGTTTACAATTCCACAGCACGGTATTGCTGTGAATTCCTTTGTCTGTACCCATCTTCTTGCTTCCCATTGTTCGTTGCCTCCTAGTTTGTCTTTGGCTTAGCAGTTGGTTTCGGCTGCCGGGTTGTTCCTCTGTTGCCAATGCCGCCGCCTGTCCCGTCTTTTCGTCGAGATCCTCCGCACGTTCCTTTACCGCCTCTTCCTGGGTTGCTTCTTGTGCCTTCTCGTTTCGTTGCCATTCGCTTTCCTCCTATTTATATTTCTGGTCTGGGTTCTGGATCAGCCTTGATCCTGGTGTTCCAGTCCGCTGCTGCTGTCCACAATGCGTTTTCCCAAGTGTCGCACGGATCGCCGTTGAATCTGCAACCACACTTGCACCTGATCAGCGCTCTGACTTTATCTTTTTTGTTTACTTCAACGCTGTAAACGTCTGTGTCAATGTCAGGATTGCCGCATAGAGGACACCTGCAAAAATGAAAATCGTAATCCTTGCCTTCGTCTGTCAGAACTGTCTTGAAGCCGTCTGCGTGTTGTCCTCTGTCGTCTGGATGCTTCTGGATATATTTCAGATAATCCTCTGTCGTAGAACCGAAGCAATTGTGCAAGTTTATCTTTTTGCTGCAAAATTTGTGCGCTGCTTGCATTGCTCTTAGTTCACCTTCGCCTACAACAAACTTTCTAAACATGCGGTCGAATGATTTTTGCCACTGTCCTGGGTTCAGCCCTTCTGTGACGCTTGCTGCTTTCCCTTCCTTTCTTTCTTTCTGTTTCGTTCTGCTCATTGTTCGCCTCCTCTGTTATTTCTTTGTTCTCGGCTTAATTCGATCCATGTGATCTGGTGGACAGCCGTGGTAATTCCGGAATGGGCAACTGTAATTACTGTCTACTCCGCTACTCTTTGACCCGTAGTTCGTCGCGCCCCGGTGCTGCCATTTGTGATACCCGAAGCAAGTTTTCCGAGGACAGTTTCTATCTCTAACATCAACTCTGATATATTTCCCGTCCTGTAATGTTTTCACAATCACCCTTCCCCCTTGCCGAGTTCGGCTTTTGTAGGACCATTTTTCAACGTTTCAATTACCTCTTGCAACACATTTGTGGTTTTTTTAAGGCCGCACGGTTTTAATTTATTGTGTATGGTCACGAGTGCACCTGTCGCGAAACAAGCGCGTTCCTCCAATTCCTTGTTTTCGGTTTGCAGTGCTGCGTTTTTTGCGAGTAGTGTTTTAATAGCCTCGCGCATGTCAAAAAGTGTCTGCTCACAATATTGACCACCCTCGAGCCACGAGTCTGTCATTTTCTCCACAGCTTGTTCGATAGGCTCATTTTTTTCTACATAAATAGTAATCATTTATTCCCCTTGCCGCCTATGAGTTTCAGCACTTCATTTTTGCATGATACGCACAGGGTGTACCCCTGGCACATGGCCCACAACGCATTTAGCTTTTCTTTCATTGCTGTGTTCGCCTTGTGTGCCTTCTCCCACTTGTCCCTGTACACCCTCGCCCTATCGTTCGCTGCGGCAAGGGAGGCGACAAGGTTGTAGTTTTTCTTTTTAAGGTTGTAGTTCACCGCCTCCAGCTTGTCTTTCAACACTGCGTTCTCCACTTCAAGTCCTTTGATTCTGCCGCCTTTGCTTCTGTCATTATTCCTGGCAATGGTTCGCTGTTCATTTGTCCCCCAATACTGAAACCGTTATTGTTTCAGCATTATCAATTTTTTTTGCCAGTGCTTTATCATTGACATCATATTCAGCGCAAGCCATTAATGCGCCCAATGCCTCTGAAAGTGCAACAATTGCAAGTGTCTTTCTTGTACATTTTAGACAGTTCATTTTGCGTCCTCCTGTATTGTCACAATAACTTTTTTGAGTGATTTTTCCCATGACTTGATACGGGCGGTTCTGCGGATGTATAGTGTAGAACTGTCGCATTCATGTCTTAACCATTCACCAAACCCTTCACACACTTCAGGTTTTTTATCATACAAATATTCACATCCATTCTCATCCTTTGCCATGTACATTGGTTTTATAATCGGCTTCATTCATCCCCCAATATTTCTTTGATTTTCAGCACTTTGTGATGAGCTTTTGTCACCACAGGGCCAGCTGGTAGCGCATAGTCCTCTACAACCGCTTGAACGGCTTTGAGTTTAGAGAGCAGTTCGGGTGCTGCTTCGATCAGAGACCTATTGTCGTAACCAATATCTTGAAAATTAGTCACAACCGCAATAGTGCTACGCACAAGGCAAACCCCACCTTCTATTGTGTTTTCTTTTGCCTTCCACGGCCCCGGTGTGTGCCTTTCAAATTTGTCAAAATTCATTTTTCCTCCTTGTCGAGTGCTGAGAGGCAATCTTCGTAACCTTCTATAAAAGCCGCTTGAGAGCAGAGGTTATAACAATCCTTATACTCATCTAAATTAAACAGCAAAACCCACGGGCAACTGCTGTCTGACGGTTGCTGCGGGATTGCCGCAATCGTGTGGATCGGTAAACCACAGACTGTTGTACTAGGTAACGGGTTTTCAGTCACAGCCAGGGCGAATGGCTGTGGGTAGCGTTTGTCAATGTTCCTTAACCCTGCTGCTATTCTATTAACCATGGTTCTCATCAATCCCCCTTTGAGCTACTGATTTATATTGCATTATTTTCACCTTCTTAAATAATATGCCCGATTAGCAGTCCTGAAACGATAACGATTACGCACCAAGCGCAAAAAAGTATTTCGGATTTGCTTTCTGATTTCATCCATAAGTCTATTGCTTCCCAACATCCGCACATTGCAACCGGAAAAAAAATAAACCCGAAAATAAATGATTTCAAACTAAACTCATGTTGCATCAATCCCCCTTTGAGCCGGGAATTTCAGTAATTCCAGATCTATCTTTCGTCTGCCACATCTTTTTGTTAATTTGTTTCATCCCAACACCCTCTCAAACCTTTCGTCATTTCTCAGGCGTTCAAACATTTCAACAAATTCACGCAGTGCTTCGTTCTCTGCTTTAAAAACAGCGTTTTCTTTTGCAAAGATATCTCTTGCTTTTGTTATTTCATTATTCGCCTTAATCAAATAACAATAATCAGTTTGCAGAGATTGTATAAAACTTGCAGCATCATTCAGTTCTTTGACAACTTTTATGCTTCTTTCTTTGGTATTCAAAAGTCCTCCTTGGCGCAAAGCTGCTGCGCTGTTTCGATCATCTCCACCATGCACCCATCACCGTACTCTGCTGCCCAGGCAATAAACTCCTTGTAATCCTTAACTTTCTTGCATTCATCGACAAACTTTTGTAGATCATCAAGGCGCACTCCGATTGTTGTATATCCTTCAGCTTTTTCCTGCGCAACTATATTCTCCCATCTTTCAATATTCATATCCGTTCAATCATCCTTCTGATGCAAGAGCAAAGCATTGTGATTTCGTCATTATAGTTAAATTCAGTATGCCTGTAACCCATTCCAACATTTTTGCCCTTAAAGCACTTCGCTCTTTTCACCTTCCCTTTTTTTGTAACCCACAATAAACCCCATTTTTCAGGAACTTCATCAGGTTTAATCAAGCCTTCTTTGCACATATAAAACCTCACAATTCCCATGCCTTTTTCTGGGTGTTCTCTAAAATGTTTCTCGCTATCCCTGAAAAAATCAGACCTTGAGGTTTTACATTCAATCAAAATAGACAAATCTGAATTCCATCCAATTGCATCCGGCGTTTCCCTTGCCCACGTAACAAGTTCTTTCAACACAACATAGCAACCATAGCTTTTAAGCCACTTCGCAGCAATTTCAACTAATTCAGCGTGTTTCATTCATCCCCCTTGCCTTCGTTCTCTAACCAGCCCTTAAAAAAGTCCAGTTCACGCTCGGTACCGCCGGCGGCAGTCCAAGCTGTGGAAGCTGGAAGACCATATCGAACTAAATTTTTAGCCCAGCTTAATTTCAGAAATTGGATGCAGTTACCGTATCCCCATTTATCACCTATTTTTGAAACTTTTTCTAAGTCTGCTAATTCATTTTTGAATCTCATTCATTCCTCCTCTTGTCATTTTGCCCCTCAGGGCTATTTGTTTTGAAAAGTTGACCTATCTATCAACTTTCTGCCAAAAACACGCCTAGACCCCTCAAAGAGTTCTCGTCAGGTAGTCTTATCCTTGATGTCCCACACTCTGAATTTATCTCGATCTTCTATCATTGTTCCTCCTCGCGTTTTGCTTGAATCTTTCCGAATCTCATGTACTTTCCTGCAAATTCCAGCTTGGTCGCCCCGGTTTCCCCTCCCCTGTTTTTCGTGATTGTCAGCCAGCGCCAAGTATCTTTGATATCCAGCGCGGAAAGGAACATCACTGTATTGCTGTCTCCTCCGATCATGCTCGACCCTAACAGCCTGCCTGTTCTCGGCGTGTCTTCGTCTGCAGACCGGTTTACATGACTCAAAAGCATTAGCGGGAAATTTCCCTGCTTCGCGATCTTCTCCAGGCGTTTAGTCGTATTCGCCAGTTTGAGATTTTCCTTTTCTCCCCTTTCCAGTTCCATTTTTTGCAGGAGATCTACTCCGACGAATTCGATCTCTCCACAAGTGTTTTTAACTTTTCGACACATCCGTTTGATGTGGTCACATCCGCATTCTGTTGCGTCGTCTATCCACAGCGGGAGCTCGTCTATGTATGACAACGCGTTTATCATCCTACCGACTTCCTCTTGTGTCAGCGTTGCAGCTCTGATCCGCGTGTGATCCAACAGGGCTATGTTCGCGACCATTCGGTCTAGGACTTCCTCCCTCGGCATTTCAATTGTGAACAGGATAGTGTTATGCCCTGCTCCCGATATGTTTAGGCAAATATGCTGCAGGAACGCACTTTTACCAAAGCTCGTATCTGCCGCAAGAGTAATAAGATTCCCTTTATTTAGTCCGCTGAGTTTCCTATCAAGCCACGTGAACCCTGTTGGTATGCCCTTGATTTCCTTTCCTTGCGCTCTCTGAGCCATTTTCCTGTCCAGGTACGCTTCTGTGAGGTTTTTAATCGGTTGTGCGTCTTCGCCTCCCGAAAATGGCTTCACAAGGTCCATTGCCTGGTCCATTTCGGCTAGCGTTTCAGCAACGGTGTGCCCCCCTGAGGTCAATTGTTGTAGCTCTTCCGCAAATCCGTTCAGCAGGGCCATGTTGTTTCGCTCCAGCATCGCGCGAAGCACTTGGTTAGCCTCAAAGTCTGTCACGCACTCGTCAACGCCGCACAAGTCGCACACAAGTGTCTGATCCACTTTGTGCAGCAGGAATTGGAACACCAAGAGTATGTCACAAGATTTTTCTTCCTTTGTGAACGCCCGTATGGTGCTGAATATTGTTGCATAATCCTTCTTTTCTTTGAAGTCATACGCCCTCAACGCTGCTAACGCAGTATGTTTGAAGTTTTCTGAGCGGAACATACGCCCTAAAACCAAGTGCTCAATTTTCATTTGTTCAACTTCGCTTGTACGTCTATGTACCTTACCCAGGTTCCTGTTTCCGATTCGCACGCAATAACCCCGCCGTTTGATCCGTGCATCGAATATCTCTGCAGCATTCCCATATCATTTGCTCCCCCTGAGCTCTTATCTTCTTCAAGTTCTTTGTTCCGTTTTGCCAGTTCCCTGTTCTCATCTTTCGCTGCTTCAAACCTATTATAGTAGACCCTTGATCTGTCATTTGCTGCGCTAAGGTTTGCGGTCAAGTTGTCGATTATAATCTCAGATTCCTTGCTGGTAGTAGGTCCCATCGTTCCTCCTCTCAATAACAAACCTTCTCGAAAACGTGTACAACCAGGGCTCTGTCATGGAACAGGTATGTGCCAATGAAATTCAGCCTGTCAGGGTTGATACTGAATCCGTCCCCGGTATACACCTGGTATATGCCCATAACAGTCTTCTTAGGCATACTTGTGTCGAGAAGCACCCACAACCGAGGTATGTTGTTCTGTATGTGAACCGACAGTGCCCTGTAGTACGTAGGCACAGCGAATTTCTGCAATTCCAGTCCTGGGTTGAGGTCGTATTTATGTATAGTTATCATATATCTCGTCCCGCGCTGCCTCAGTGATTATGCTGATTACTCTAAACAGTGAATTCCTGCGATGCTTCTCATAGCGCTTTATATCGTCTTTCTCCTTCTCAAGCTGATCGCAGCGCTTTTTTAGTTCTTCGATTTCAGCCGTCAACGCTTTAATAACGTCCTGCTGCTCTGCCTGTACATCGTCAGCAATGTTCTCTGAAGAGGGACTGGCTGCCTTCGGGACTTTGTAAGTGAGTCTGTAATACGGACGCTTGCATTTGTCGTCGCATTCCCGGCCTAGGAACACAAAGTGACGGTAACCGTCACTGACAGAAGGGAAAGAATACGTTCTGTAAGGCTTTTTGTAGTTGCTCTGTCGGTAGAGTTCAATAAGCACCATTGTATCGCCGTACTGAACAAGCACCTCGCCGTCAGGTGGTCTTCTTCCCTCTTGTGTCACCGTTCCCGGAACTGTTTTCGTTGCTTTCTCTTTCACGTTGCCTCCTTGTGCATTACAAAATGTAATGGCTGTTTATTTGTTTAGAACATTTCCTCGAGGATTCTGTGCCTCCATTTTTTTATGATATGCGTCGTCTACTTCCTTTTTACTTTTCTGGACAGGTTGTTTCTCAACTGCTCGGCTGATCCAAGTTGACCAGCTGCGAATCCAGCCAGGTCTTTTTATGTCTGATCTATCAAGCCAGTAATTCTTGAATCTAAAAAACTCCATTTCTATGTTTCCGGTATAACCTAGTTTTTCAGCAGCAGAAATATACTGTGCTGTTAAAACTTCTTTTTCTGAAAAAGAGTGTGGTTTAATAACTGACTTTTTAACCGGAGGTTTTTTGCTCTGTTCTTCTTTCTTACCATTCTTACCATTCTTACATTCTTGTTTGTGTCCCTTCGTTGTCCCTGCGCTGTCCCCGCGCTGTACCTTTTGCTGTACTTTCTCTTTCCAATCGGCATAGTTCACAATGAAATACGTTGTACCCTTCGTTGTACCCTTTTTGACCATCATCTTTTCTTTCCTCAGAAGTTCTATGTAGCCTAAGACTTTCTTCCTGCTCCACCCCCACGCCTCCGCTAGCCGTAGGTCTGACGAAAACAGTTCTCCTTGCAACAGCGTGACCACTTCGTTTCCAACAGGCATATCATACGGTTTCTCACTGTGGTGTGCTCTTAACAGCAAATCTATCCACGCCTGTCCTTTGCTGAACGGCTTGTCACTCCATAGCCAGTGTTGTCTAATTTGCCTGAATAGTGGTAGATACGTTTCGTCTGAGAAGTTGCTCATTTTTATCCTTCGGCCGATCTGTAAAAGCCGTCAGCCGGGAATGTTGCACAGAACCGCCAAGAACGGCACAACAAACCCGGTGTCAGGCACATAACTAAAATAAATTGTTTCGAGTGCGGCGGTTCATAGATTCATTTTACACATAAACATCTTTTTGGCAAGTTTTGTAATGGTATTCCGGTTTACCTAAAAAGAAAGCCCCAGCAAATTGCCAGGGCTACAAATAACACAAGGTTGAAAGGTTGCATTTCACTTTTTACTATAGTCTATCCAAGGGGCAAAGTCAACACAGGAGCTTTTGCGTGTTTGAGCTTTTGACTAGTTGTTTAATGTTCGTTTTATCTCCGTTGTTTCTATGTGCTTCTTCATCTTCCGCGCCTGCTGTGCCGTGATATAAATAGTCGTGCTGCCGATCAAACGTCTACAATACCGCTTTGGAAACAGTTTTCGATAGATTCTCACTACAGCCTGTCGGGTTAATCCGTATTCCTGCGTGAAGTAGTTGACTCCGTACATTCCGGGTTTCATTTGTCTTTATCCTCCGCGACGCTTAATTTCCTGATACTGCTTTCGCCTCGGATGAATGTCAAATTATCTGCCGGGCAGAAAACCGCATACACTCCATTCGAGGGTGCTTTTATAACGCCTGCTTTCCAATGTCCTCTCAAGCTTTTGAATTCTATTTCTTCTCCGATGTAATACGGCTCCATTATTTTACCTTCCTTTCAAGTAGTTTGATCCAGGTCTTGTAAATGTCACACTTTAGGCAGGAACTTCCTACTGTCCTGTCCCTCGTTTCGCAACTGCAGCCGATCATCGGTCGTTGTGTCGCTTTCCTTGATTCTCTTTGTCCAGGTGGTGAGTGCAATTGTGAGTTCTTCAAGTATCCTCCTTTTGTTTGCCAGGTCTTGGTTGTATCCTTTAATCAACATCAAGATGATCGCTCTTGCAATCAGGTTGTAGTCCACGCGGGTAAACTTGCCTCTCGGCTTTGTTAGAATCGACACGCTACCTCCTGCAAACGGATCATAGTCTGCAGAACCTTAACCATTGCGTCTCGTTGGTTGCTCACACAGATAACTCTAACCGCTCCTTCTGTGCTTGCCAAAATGAACGTTCCTCTCGTGTAGCCCACTCCCAAAGGAACCCTGCACAAGTCCTCCAGGCGCTTAGCCAGTTCGCGCATATAAGCTATGCTGTCCCTTGTTTGCATCGGTTTGCTCATTTCCCCGCCTGATAGATATCAACTGCTGGGTGTTCTGACTCTGAACGGTCATGGTCAAGGATTGTAATCGGTCCCTTCCAGCCTCTCACCTCGCTGACCACACCGCTTTTGATCTCAATTGTTATCATCGTGCCGTCGTTCTCAGCGTTGTATATCTCCAAGCAGCGGGCTTTCTTCTGCTCGTTCCACTTATCGACGTTCACGCCTGTGAATTCTCGCTTGAGAAACTTTTCTGCTACAAAAAAAGCTCTCTTTAATCCGAGAAACCGCTGCAGCTTTATGTGACCATCCAAAAAGTTGTATCCAACCACTTCCCAGAGCGTCGAGTCAGCTATACGCACCCACCACTTGTAAGGTAAGTCATAAAATCCACATTTCATTTTCCCTCCTAGTCATATCTTGGGTCGTTCTCCAGCGCTTTCCTGCTTTTTTCAATTCTCTCTAACTGGCAGTCAGTACAACGCATAGTCGTGTTTTCGTGATCCGGGTACATCGGTATGCCGTGTTTCTCGCAATAGATTCCAGCGCCCCCAGGGTTCTTTTTTTCCGCAGTGTGGAGCTTCTTAGATAGTCGTTTCAGTTCGTCTTTGTGCATTGTTCCTCCTTGTGTTAAAAACATTAGCTCGTCACTTCTTGCGATTAGCAAAAGGGACTAAGCCGGGGTCGCGGGGTGGCTATGAACGCCCGCTGTTCTTCTCTTCTTCTCTTATCTTTAAAGATAGAGTTACTGTATAGAGTAGTGAGAGCCTGTGGATAACTTTGTTTTTTGACCCAATATTGTTGTTGTTCATTGCAATATCTTGTGGATAACTTTTTAACCTTGCCTGTGGATAACTTTTTTATTTTATGGGTTATCCACAGGCAAACCATATTATTTTAGTGCCCAACACTTTACGCAGTAATTACGCCCATTTACAATTGTTCCGGTGACGTCACCATTTTTTGTGAGCTGCATTTCAACAGGTTCGTTGAAATCCTGTCTGGCCCCGTTAAAATCCTGTTTCATTTCGTCAAAATCAATCCTTTCTTCGCACACACTACAGTTCATTTTGCCCCCTCAGTTAAAAAAGTGAAATCATCATTGCAGTGATCTGCATTGACCTGCGTTTCCCCTGTGCGCCTGCAATTGTAGATGCTGTGACAGCTTTGTATCTGCCTGATCTGCTTGTGATTTCAGGTTGTCCGTTATTCAGCCGTGTTGATACATTCTGATTCATGCCGTTGTGTGATGTTAGTTTTGCTGTTTCGATTTTCATTTAGTGCCTCCGTTTTGTTTTCTTCTACCTTAAGTATAGCATTTATCGACAATAGTATCAAATATATTTACAATATATTTAGTGAGGCCGTTCAATCGCTGATGGTTGTAGGTGTTGCGCCTGGTGATGTGCGCACCGGTAACCATGTGTGAATAACCATGTACCGCCGACAAGGCATATATTTAAAGAGCCGCGCGCTAGCAATATTCATGCCACAAAAGGGAAAGCCCCTGAAAAACGGAAAAACAGGGGCTTTCGGAAAAACGTAATGTCCAAGTTTTTACAGTCTACCACAAAACAAAAAAGGCCGCAAATGACACGGCCTCTTTTTGTAGGGGATCGATCAGGGGAAAATTACTTTTGCGGATCTACAGCATTGTCCAGGTCAATCATTTTCTGGCATTCGTCTTCAAGGTGAAAAAACTCAAGCACTGCATCGACAGCCGTCTGTGCACCTGCCCAGATTTTATCATCAATGTCGTTTGTGAAATCACCATCTTTGTTCAGGTCTGTTTTTGCAGCCTGGTCCTGAAGATATGCAACCGATTTTTTAATCTGGAAAAGAAAGTTTGCGGCAGGCACTTTCAGCCCGTCCTTAATCAGGTGTACAAGTTTTAGGTACTTTGCGGCCCCTTGGCAGTAGCCGATCAACTTCGGTAAGTTTTTCAGATGTTTCAGATGTTTCAAACCACCAAATAACCCCTTTAGATTGATTTTTGGAATCCTC